>Ga0180429_10000044_pt1 | contig 120511 bp, 86 predicted proteins | sample SS_ome_FD_132428 | JGI IMG/M metagenome (GOLD analysis project Ga0180429, IMG submission 132428) | Hypersaline lake sediment archaeal communities from the Salton Sea, California, USA - SS_1_S_1 metaG | ecosystem: Environmental > Aquatic > Non-marine Saline and Alkaline > Hypersaline > Sediment... | reverse complement strand
GCACCCCTATCCCGAACAGCGACTGATCGTTACCAAACCCAAAGTAGGAGCCGTATGAGGTAATTCCTCACGTACGGATCTGTGCGGGGGGCGGCCCGAAAGGGCCGTCCCTACCGCGACCCCTACCGGCCCAAACTTCCATTTTACCGCGAGCTGGAGGTGAGAGAAGCGGGTGCCATGGCAGCTAGGTCCCGTAGAATTCCTCGTCGGAGACGCCATCGGCCGGGGTCAATTGGAAACGGCGGCGGAAACCGGCGACGTAGCACTGTTCGATTTCCTTGGAGGACGTGGGAATCGGGTATGTGAACTTCCGCCCGTCGATTGTTTGAAAGAACTTCGTGTGCGAGCCCTTGCCGCCGGAGACATCTTCCTCGACCCCAAAACGTCGAGCGATCCTTCGCAGCTTCTTCAGCGGCAGTCGGCGGTCGGCCATGGTGGCATGCCAGAGGGACTTGAGGATTGTCAGACGCCCTCAAGCCTCTGACGCAAGCGGGAGAGACGAATTCCTTTATGCCGTTGCGAGGGACGGGTCGGACGAGGTGGGGCGCGGGTATTCCCGGGCCTGAATCCCTTCGAGTTCGAGCTGCTCCGATTCGAAGACAAACTGTCCCACCGCGCGGTCATCCGGTGTACCGCTGGCAAACCGGTCGAAGATTTCGCCGGGCGCGGGAAAGAAGAGGTTCTCCAGGTTGCCGCTGGCGAAGCTGTCTTCAACCTGCGAACGGATGTGCTCCAGCAGCAAACCGAGCGACTCTTGCTTCGTGTCTCCGTGGCCGACCAGATCGAACTCGAGACAGTGGGCAACCCAGCAGTCGTCCTCCCGGTAGAAGACGACTCGTAACGGGATTCGTCGGGTAGCTGCCATGGGAACCTCGCAAGTGTCTGCCGAGGAAACCGCCCCCAGCCCATATTCCAAGTCTACCTCAACCGTCAACCGGGGGCAAGGGAATGGTGAGGCCCTACAACGCCACGATTGCGAGGCGAGCCCCGAGTTCACCCATCGACAATAACTTTTTGTTGGCATCAAGCCGCAGTGGGCCGTCCATGGCGAGTCAAAGCGCACACGCCACTCTATTCGGGATTCGTTTTCACGGCAACCGAGAGCCTCTGCCGGTGACGTCGCAAACCGCCAAAATCACTCCCCCTTCGTCGTCCACTTGCCCTTCGCGTCGCGGACGATGTGGATGCCGTAGGCCGGGACGATGAACTCGTCGATCCGCCAGGCGTCGTTCTTGCGGTGGGCAACGTAGTCGACTTTGCCCCGGTAGAGCTTGGGGACCTCGAACGAGACGGTGCCCTTGGCCGTTTCGCCCTCGATGTCGCAAGTGAACTTCGTGATCCGGTCGGCGTGGATGAACGTGACCGGGCCTTGTACCAGCGTGGTGCCGCCAATGCGCAGCGACCCCCGGCTGAGTTCGCGCGCCAAGTCGGCTGGGTTGGCCATGCCCTCGTCGCCCAAGAACTCAAATCCCTCCTTGGCCTTCTCATTGTCGGCTTTTGGAGCCAGGGTGAGCATCATCAGCGTCAGCGATTTCTGCTCGATGGCGTCCGCATTTGGTGCCGCCGCGGTTGCCAGATGCTGCATGACCCGAGGATCCATGCCGGAAGCGGCCGGAATCAATTGGCGAATCTGTTGGGCGTCGGTCGATTGCTGTTCGGGTTTGCCCGTCGACGGGGGCTGTTGCTCCGCCGCACGGAGACCAGTGGCGAATGGGAGGAGGCAGGCCGTCGTTAAGAACAAAGCTGTTAGCAAACGCATGGTTGGACTCCATTGTTTACGAGGCGTCGAGAATGTTCGAGCGGCTCGCTGTCGGCGAAACCAGACTTCGCTTATAGCAGAGAGTGGGCCGCCGTGCAAGCGTGCAACGACACGGGCGAGCGCGCCATGACACAGGCGAGCCGGGCAACTGCGGACAGTGCTTTTCCCACGGTCGATCACATGGCCCACCCCACCAACGGTCGGCATAGGCCAAAATGCTGGCAAGGCGGGTGGCGCTGGTTCGACGAAGCCCGGCCGGCGGGCTGGGCAATTCCAGGAGACCTGCGTTTCTCGCCGATCGCCTCGCGTTGGCCTACTGGTCGAAATGGCGCCCGGCGCGTTAGAATGCGACGAGTCGGAGGGCGTTTGCGAAAGGTGTTGTCTTGTTACTGGTGACCCGAGGAGCCGATTACGCATGAAGGTTGCATTGTTCACCGGAGTCCGACAGATCGAGTGGCGCGACGAGCCCAAGCCGCGGCCAGCCAGCCCGGGCGAGGTCGTCGTCCGGATCGATCGGCTGGGCGTCTGCGGATCGGACGTGCATTATTGGGCCGATGGCGGCATCGGCCCTGAGCGGCTCGAATTTCCGCAGACTCTGGGCCACGAATGCGCCGGCACGGTGGCGGAGGTGGGCGAGGGCGTCGCCCGACTCCAAGAGGGCGACCGCGTGGCCATCGACCCGGCGTTCTCCTGCGGCCAGTGCGATCAGTGCCAGGTGGGACGGCAGAACACTTGTCGCCAACTGCGGTTCATGGGCACCCCTGGACAAGCCCTGGGCGGGGCGGCCGAGTATGGCGTGATCCCGGCCGACAACTGCCTGCGCATCCCCGATCGGATGTCGCTGGAGATGGGCGTGATGGTGGAGCCGCTGTCAGTGGCTATCTACGCCGTTCGCCTGGCCGAAGTGTTTCCCGCCGCGCGGGTGGCCATTCTCGGCAGCGGCCCGATCGGCCTCTGCGTGTTGCTGGCGGTCAAGGCCCAGGCACCCTGCGAGGTGTTCATGACCGACTTGATCGACGAGCGGCTCGCGATGGCCGCCACGCTGGGAGCCGACTGGACGGGCAACGCCGCCGAAGGACAACAAACGGTCGACACAATCGTCGCGCGCGAACCGGATGGGCTCGACGTAGTGTTCGAATGCTCGGGCGACCCGGCGTGCATCGATCAGGCCGCCCAATTGCTGGTCCCCGGCGGTCGGGTAATTCAGGTGGGCATCCCCGCGACGGAACGCATCGATCTGGAACCGCATCGCTTCCGCCGCAAGGAGCTGGCTTGGCTGAACGTGCGACGCCAACGCGGATGCATGGTGCCCGCCATCCGGATGATTGACGAGGGGCTGATCGATCCCTCGCCGCTGGTCACTCATCGCTTCAATGCAGAGCAACTGGCTGACGCGTTCGAACTGGTTGCTGATTACCGCGACGGCGTCGTGAAGGCTATGGTCGAGATCGGCCCGGGGTGAGCGGGTGGTAGCGGAAACTAGCTGCGTTTCCGTGGCGTGAGGTGTCTCCGGGTCTAATCCGTATTTGGTGGGTGACTGCGCGCGTTGACATCGCGCTGTCGGCGTGGAATACTATGGATGCCGACGCAGTCAATACTCGCGATCCCCTTCCCGCCCAGTCTGTCCAAAGGAGTCAAGCCATGCAGCGCGAGCTTGAGCGCCAGCGTACCTACATTTTTCGGGCCGTTTCGGGCGATCGGGAGTCGACAAGCGTTGGTCTGATGGTTTTCGCATTGGCCGGCTTCATCGCGGCCCTGCCGTGGCTGTTGCCCTTCAACTGCGAAGCCGCGGCGAAGGACGATCGGCCGCCAAACGTGGTGATCATGTTCATCGACGACATGGGCTACGCCGACATCGGGCCGTTTGGCTGCGAAGATTACCCGACCCCGAACCTCGACCGCATGGCCGAAGAGGGGCGCGTGTTCAACGACTTTCAAGTCGCGCAGGCCGTCTGCTCGGCAAGTCGGGCGGCCCTGATGACCGGTTGCTACTCGAATCGGGTGTCCATTCTCGGGGCCCTGTTCCCCGGCCATACACACGGCATCAACGCCGGCGAGACGACAATCGCGGAGATCTGTAAGCAGAAGGACTACGCCACTGCCTGCTTTGGCAAGTGGCATTTGGGGCATCACCCGAAGTTTCTGCCGACCAGCCACGGGTTCGATGAATACCTCGGGCTCCCCTACTCGAACGACATGTGGCCCTGGACGTACGACAACGAGCGCGCGCCAAAGGGACATCCAAAGGCCAAGCGTTATCCCCCGCTACCGCTAATCGAGAACACCACGGTTGTCGACCCGGACGTCACGCCCGAGGATCAGACCCAGCTTGCCACGAAGTACACGGAGCGGGCGGTCGACTTCATCCGCCGCAACCGCGAGCGGCCCTTCTTTCTTTATGTGCCCCACACCATGGTTCACGTGCCAATCTTCGTCAGCGACAAGTTCAAGGGCAAGAGCGGGGCCGGTCTCTACGGCGACGTGGTGATGGAGCTGGATTGGTCCATGGGACGCATTCTCGATACGCTTCGCGAAAATGGGCTGGAGGAGAATACGTTGGTCATCTTTACCGCCGACAACGGGCCATGGCTCAATTACGGAAACCACGCGGGTAAGACGGGCGGACTTCGCGAGGGAAAGGGAACGATGTTCGAAGGCGGCACGCGCAACCCAACCGTGATGTGGTGGCCCGGCACCATTCCCGCCGGCACCCGTTGCGATACCATGGCCATGACGATCGACCTGCTGCCGACGATCGCGCACCTGATCGGCGCGAAGCTGCCCGAGCGAAAGATCGACGGCAAGAACGTCTGGCCGATCATCGTCGGCGAGCCGGGGGCTGAGAATCCGCACGCGGGATACTGGCTTTACTACGGCCGCGAGCTGCAGGCGGTGCGCACCGAGCGGTGGAAGTTGCATCTGCCGCACCGATACCGTCATTACCTAATGGACCAGGTCGGACAAGACGGGCATCCCGGTCGGACAGTAAACCGCCAAATCGACTTCGCCCTCTACGACATGGACAACGACGTGAACGAAACGACCGATGTGAAGGACGAGCACCCGGAAATCGTCGCGCAACTGAAGCGCATCGCCCAAACGGCTCGGGCCGAACTGGGCGACAACGGTCGCGAGGGCCCGGGTGTCCGTCCCCCCGGGAAGCTGCAACCGGACGACGAGCGGCTCACGTGGTTGGCGGAGGACGCGAAGGAGTAATCCGCTGGACCGTCGGCGTTGTCCGCTCATGGCGGTGCGCGGTCCACGGGCCCTGACCGTGTGGCTGCAAGCAGGCTTGTCGATGATTGCGGCCAGGAAGGGGCATTGGCGGCCTGCCCGCGCGAGGCGACGTTTGCCATCCATCGTCCAGGCACCGCGGCTTGCGGGATGAGTTTGAAAATACCGGCGATGTGGAAATTGGTAAACGGCGCGGGGTTCATATCGACCCGCTTCTTCACTCCAGCCGACTACCGAGTGTTTTGGCGATGCGGGAGGCGGGTCGACTAGCCGCGCGCATGGAAGGCGGATATACTAAGGCATGGGGAAGAAGTCTCCTCAAGCACCAGGGCTTTCGGCTCGCTCGGGAAAGACGGCTTCCATCGTCGCCTTTGCTCTCTGACCGCTATTCGCCATGTCGGTATCCGATCCCGCTTCGATCTTCGGGCAGAATGAATTTCTCGTCCGGCGCCTGCATTCACTCACCGGGCTGATGCCCATTGGCGGCTATCTGGTGTTCCACCTGGCCACCAATGGGGCGATCATCGACGGCGCGGAGACCTTTCAGCACCGGGCCGATCAGATCCACCAACTGGGAACGACGACCATTCTCTTTCTCGAGTGGACGTTGATCTTCCTGCCTATCCTTTTCCATGGGTTGGTTGGAATGCTGATCGTCACACGTGGCAAGCGCAATGTGGCGAATTATGAGTATCGCGAGAATTGGCGCTATACCCTGCAGCGCGCCAGCGGCGTGGTGGCCTTTGTGTTCATCATTTGGCATGTCTGGCACCTGCACGGCTGGTTCCGCTGGGACTGGTGGATTGAGAATGTTGCCCGGCCGCTGGGCGGGGCCCAGTTCGACGCTTACCATGCCTCGGAAACGGCGACCGCCGCGATCCGGGCGTCCTGGTGGGTGGCCACTTTCTACGCCGTCGGCGTGATCGCCTCGGTTTACCACTTGGCCAATGGGCTGTGGACGATGGGTATCACCTGGGGTGTTTGGACTAGCCCCGAAGCACAGCGTCGGGCCAACCTTCCCTGTGCCGCGTTCGGCGTGGGGCTGATGTTCATCGGGCTGGGGGCCCTGTACGCCATGCTCACCGTGGAGGTCGGCCCACCGCCCGAGAAGGATTCGCCCGCCGCGGCGGTGGCCACATTCGAGGCCAGCGCGATGGAAGTTGGCGCGATAGAAGTTGGCGCGATGGAAGCTGGCACAATGGAAGCTGGCACAATGGAAGCTGGCACAATGGAAGCGGAGTCGCCCACGGCCGCACCCGTGGCTGCGTCCTCGGGGTTGGACGACGCGCCATCGGGCAGCCGGTCATCGCTCGGGAGCGGTCCACCCGCAACGTGGGACGCGAACACCGTTGTCCACTCCGTTCCGACCCGCGCCGACGCCAGCCCCTCGGCTTCTCACGGCAAAACGATTTCCCGCACGAACCCCGACCTTTGAGCTTCCCATGCCGCAGCCTCAAGTGATGATTGTCGGTGGCGGACTGGCTGGAATGGCCGCCGCCATGAAGTTGGCCGAATTGGACTGCCAGGTCGGCCTGATGAGTCTGTTGCCGATGAAACGTTCGCATAGCTGTTGCGCCCAAGGGGGCATAAACAGCGTGAACGATCTGACCCGGCAACTCGGCGACAAGGAGTGGAAACACTTCGACGACACGGTCTACGGTGGCGATTTTCTCCAGCATCAACCACCGGTCAAGGAGATGGCCGACTGGGCGCCGAAGATCATCGATCTAATGGACCGGCTGGGAGTCACGTTCAACCGGACGGCCGAGGGGTTCCGCGATCAGCGGCGATTCGGCGGCACCCTCTTCAAGCGGACCGCGTTCGCCGGGGCCACCACGGGGCAGCAATTGCTCTATGCCCTCGATGAACAGGTCCGGCGCTGGATGATGGGGGGGCATATTCGAATTTACGACCAGTGGGACTTCCTCGGCCCCGTGCTTGACGAGCAGGGGCGCTCGCGCGGCTGCGTTGCCCAGGACCTGGTCACCATGGAAATCCGTGCTTTTCCCTGCGACGCCCTGATCTTGGCCGTCGGGGGATGCGGGTTGATCTTCGGCCGCTCGACCAACTCCATGGCCTGCACCGGGGCGGCCGCCAGCCGGCTGTTCCAGGCCGGCGCCAAGTACGCCAACGGCGAGTTCATCCAGGTGCACCCGTCCGCCATCCCCGGGTCCGACAAGCTGCGCCTGATCAGCGAAAGTGCCCGCGGCGAGGGCGGTCGCGTTTGGGTGCCCCGCAAGCCGCAGGACTCCCGGCATCCGAACGAGATTCCCGAGAACGAACGCTATTACTTCCTGGAGGAACGCTACCCGCAATATGGCAACCTCGTACCACGCGATATCGGGACGCGGGAGATCTTCGATGTGTGCGTGAACGAGGGACTCAGCGTGGAGCAGGACCAGATGTGCGTCTACCTCGACGTGAGCCACCTGCCCCGCGAGATGCTCGATCGCAAGCTCGGCGGCATTCTCGAAATCTACGAAAAGTTCCAAGGCGTCGATCCCCGCGATGAAGCCATGAAGATCTTCCCGGGTGTCCATTACTCGATGGGCGGTCTGTGGTGCGATTACGAGCGACGAGCCGACGGCGGTCTGGTCGAGGGTTCACCCTCCGATCAGCAGACCAACATCCCGGGCGTTTACGCCATCGGCGAATGCGATTACCAGTTCCACGGCGCCAACCGGCTGGGGGCCAATTCGCTGGTGGCCTGTATCTATAGCGGTTTGCACGTGGCGCCGGGCGTGGTTCACGATGCCGAGAATCTCGACCGCCCGGCCGCGGAGCAAGCCGCGTCGCTGTTCGATCGGCAGCGTGCCCGCCACGAAGCCGATTACAAGGCCCTGCTGGCGCGCGACGACACCGGCCCGAACCCCTACCACGTGCACCAGCAGTTGGGCGACGTGATGACCCGTTCCGCCACGGTCGTCCGGCGGAACGACGCCTTGGACGACGCCTACGCCAAGGTGGCCGATCTCGAGCGTCAGGCGGCCGAGTGCGCCGTCTTCGATCGGGGCACCTGGGCCAATCACCATGTGTCGTTTGTCCGCGCTCTCGGCGACATGTTCCCGTTGGCTAAAACGATCCTCAAGGGTGCTCGGCAGCGCGACGAGTGCCGCGGGGCCCACTATAAGCCCGATTTCGCCATGCCGCCGGTTGATGCCGATGACCCGGCCGAGCGGCGGCGCCAGGCCCACGCCTGGTGCGAGCGATTCCGCGAGAACAACCGCCGCTGGTTGAAGACCACCGTGGCGGAGTTGGACGCCGAGGGTGAACCGCAATTAAGTTACGAGGAAGTCGACACCTCGCTCGTCGAGCCGCGACCCCGGCTGTACGGATTGGTCGGTGGCGACGTGATCGAGGAAGTCTGGAAAGAAGAGCAAGCAGCAGCCTCCACCGCCTCATGAGCAAACAAACTCCCAATATCCCGAATCCGCCGACCGACGCCCGCAAACCAGCGCGGCAGTTCCTCGTGCGCGTTCTTCGGCAGGACGGCCCGGGCCAGAAGCCCTACTGGCAGCAGTTTCGGCTGGATTACGAGGCGAATCTGAACTGCATTACCGTCTTGCAGCGAATCGCCGAGCTGCGAACCACGACCGATGGGCAAAAGGTGGCCCCCGTGGTCTGGGAGTGCAATTGCCTGGAGGAGATTTGCGGCGCCTGCACGATGGTCATCAACGGCCGGGTGCGGCAAGCATGCACCGCATTGGTCGACCAGTTGCTCGCCGATCGGCCGGAGGAAATCGAGCTTCGGCCCATGACCAAATTCCCGGTAATGCGCGATCTGGCGGTCGACCGCTCGCGTATCTTCACGGCGCTGGAGAAGGTGAAAGCGTGGATCCCCGTCGACAGCTACCTCGATATGGGGTCCGGCCCGCGGCAATCGCAGGAAGTGCAGCAACTGGCCTACCTCTATAGCAAATGCATGAGTTGCGGTTGCTGCCTGGAGGCCTGTCCGCAGTATTTGAAGATCGAACTGGAGCGGCTACCGGACGAGACGGACGAGCAGTTCGAGGACCGGTTGCGTGAGGCCCACATGCGATCGTTCATGGGTGCTCACGCTATTGCCCAAGTCGACCTCTTCAACGCGAATCCGGTGGGTGAGATGACCGCCAGCGAGCGACTCGACGCGCTCACGGCCGAAGGCGGCATCCAGGTGTGCGGCAACGCCCAGAACTGCGTGAAGGTGTGCCCGAAGGAAATCCCACTCACCACGGCGATTGCGCGCGCGGGCCGCAAAGCCACGGTCCACCGGCTTAAGAAGTGGTTCGACCGGTGAATGGAGCAACGCTGGCCCAAGAGCCAGGTGCCCAGCGATGCCACACTCGATTCAGCTCCGATATTCCAGCGGTTCGCAGAGCGCGCGCAGGTTTTCGGCGGGCGTGCCCGGCGGGATCTCGCAGCCGGCGTTGATCAAATAGGGGTTGCCCACCCGCCGGTAGATTTCGGAAATGGCATCGCGAATCGAGGCGGGGTTGCCGTGCATCACCCCGGCCACCGGATCGATGTTGCACCCCAGGGCGACGCGATCCGGCAACGTCTCGCGAACCGTGGTGATGTCGACCATGTGATCCACGTCGACCACGTCCAGTGGGACCTCGGCCAGGCTGGGCAGCAGATGGGTCATGTTGCCGCAGATATGCATCCGTGTCCGGCCGCCGCGCGCTCGAATGGCTTCCGCCAGCCGTCGCTGTCGCGGCTGAATATACTGAAGATAGAACCGTGGAGAGACCTGCGAGGCCAAAGCATCGCCGATGCCGATCGTGTCGGCACCGGCTTCGATTTGCGCGGCGGCGAATTCGATGGCCACGTCGGTGCAAATGTCCATGAGTTCACAGCACCACTCGGGATCGTCCACGACGTCCATCAGCATCTGTTGCACACCGCGCAGGTCGGCGGCCTCGGCCAAAGGCCCTTCGACCCACCCCAGGATGGTCAAGCTTCCGGCAACGGCTGCACGGTATCGCCGGATGGTATCGAGCACCACCCGCATGCGCGTCGCCTCGCGGGGATTGGGACGGGGCAGGGCGTCGAGATCGCGGGAATCGGCCAAGGGCGGATGCACGCACTCGGGCGTGGCGTCGCTCTTGAAAACGATCTCGCCACCGAAGCCTTCCGTCTCCGAGTACGGGTCCGACATCACGCCCACCAGGTCCAGGCCGAAATCATCCGCGCAGCGCATGTTTCCCTCGGCCTTTACTTCAGCGCGGCTGCAGAAGTCGCCGTAGGCGGCGCCGATGTGCTCGGCCGCGAATCGCATCAAAATCGGGATCCGCGGGACGAAGTCGGCCGGCCGCCCGTCGAGCATGGCGTTGTAGCGTTGCAAACCGTTCATTGCCGTGGCTCCATGCCCGACGTCGACAGCGAACTCGCCCCCCGGGGCGGCTAACCGTGTTTCTTCTGGAAATCGGCCATGAACTCGGCGAGCAGTTTCACCCCCGCCTCGGGCATGGCGTTGTAGATTGATGCACGGCAACCGCCCACGGAGCGATGTCCCTTCAGGGCAACAAGGCCCTGTTGGGCGGCCCCTTCGAGGAACGGGCCTTCCAGGTTGGAGTCCTTCAGCCGGAAGGCCACGTTCATCAGCGACCGGCTACCCGGTTGGGCGTGGACTTCGTAGAAGCCATCCGATTGATCGATTCGATCGTAAAGGATTTGGGCTTTTCGCTGGTTGTGGGCGTGCATCTTCTCCAGCCCGCCAATGTCGTTCAACAGCCACTCCGTGATGAGGTTCACCGCGTAGATGGCGAAGGTGGGCGGCGTGTTCAGCAGCGAGTTATTCTCGGCGATCGCCTTGTAGCTTAGCATCGACGGGAGACCGCCCGCCGACTGCTTCACGAGGTCGTCGCGAATGATGACCATCGTCACGCCGCTGGGTCCGGCGTTCTTCTGCGCACAGGCGTACATCACACCGTAACGCTCGATCGGCACGGGCCGCGAGAGAAAGTCGCTCGAACAGTCGCAGACTAGCGGCACGTCGCCCGTGTCGGGCTCGGTGGGGAATTGCACGCCCTGGATCGTTTCGTTGGAGGTGAAATGGACGTAAGCGGCGTCCGACTTCAGGGTCAGTTCGTTTTGCTCCGGCACGCGGCTGTAGTTGTCGGACTCGGCATCGAAAGCCACCCGCGTTCCGCCTTGGGTTTTGGCCTCCTTCAGGGCCTTCTTGCCCCAGGAACCGGTCAGGATGTAGTCGGCCGACTTATGGGTGCCGGCCAGCAGGTTCATCGGCACCATGGCAAATTGCAGCTGGGCACCGCCCTGGAGGAAAAGCACGCGGTAGGAATCGGGAATACCCAGCAGCTTCCGCAGATTGGCCTCGGCCGATTCAATGATCGAGGTAAAGGCTTTCGACCGGTGACTCATCTCCAGCACGGAAATGCCCTCGCCGGGGAGGGCCAGCAACTCGTCGCGAGCCTTCTCCAGCACGGGCAGGGGCAACATCGCGGGACCGGGCGAAAAATTGTAGACGCGTTCTGTCATCTGTCTCCATCCTTCAAGAGAGGCAAACTGTGGGCCGACCGAAACCGCTCATGTTGGGCGTTGACGGCCCGTTTGTCAATGGAGGCGGTCGGCATTTTCGGGCCCAAGGGCCCGCGCCAGGGAGCCGCCGGTTTCCCCGGCTCATGCCCCATAACGCCGAATTGCGGTGATTCCCAGCCCGGCGTTTCGGTGGCGGAAAGCCCCCGGCACTCCGTCGTGCGTGAGTCAACGGACGCCGGGTGACCCGGGGGGACTGGCGCCGGGGCCCTCGGTGCCAGGCTGGGCGGGGATGCCGGCTGCCCCGCTGTCGAGTGTGCCGCCGGGAGATACCCCGCTCGGCGAGGCGCCGTCGGCCCCGACAACCATTGCCTGCACCTCGACCGCCACCTCTGCCGCGCCTTCCAGATCGGTCGTGATGACCAGCTTGTCGGCCACTTCACCCGCCGTGGCGTCGGCCGTGAACACGACGGGCACCACGTGGACCTTCTTGCTGGCCGTTTGGTTGCAGCGGGCGGTCAACCGCGGATCGTCCGACGTTGCGTCCACCAGCTGGAAGGGCTCCTCGCCGTGAATGACCAACTGGCGCGTCACGGTTTGGCCTGGTTGCAAAACACCCAACATTAGCGGCGACGGCCGCACCGCCACAGCCGGGGTGACCAGCCCTTCGACGGCGATCGGTACGCGGGCGGCACGTGGATTGGCGTCGTTGGTGACCAGCGTAATCGTATCATTGACATACCCCACCGGCGCGTCGTCCTTCAGCCGCACCGTGAGTCGGTAGGTGGCCTGCCCGGCCTGCCGTTCGAGGGGCTGGAGTTCCGCATCGACGTGTGGACTGGAGCATTCGACCGCCTCGATTTGCCAGTCAGCGCGGCCGGCGTAACTGATCGTGAGTTGCCGTTCGCGCGTCGTGCCATGGCTCACCGAGCCGAACTCCACACCGCCCGGCTGGACCACCACGTCGCTCCGGATGTAGCTGTGGACCTGGAGCTGCACTTCGGCGGGAAACGGCTGATCGAACACTACCGTAAGCGTGGCGTCTTTTTGACCCAGGAAGCTCCGTGTATCGAGCGTGGCGACCAGTTCCGCTTTTTCCCAAGTCTTCAAGTGGTTCTTTTTCAACTTCGCCGTCGTGCAGAGGCAACTGGAGCGGACTGAGGCGATGTGGGCATCCTCTTCATAGATGTTCTCGATGATGAACTTGTGCTCGACTTTCGCTCCGCGGGCCACCACGCCGAAATCGTGGCTCGTGTGGTCGAACATCTTGACCGCCCAGTCTTGGGCGAAAGCCCTACTGTTGGTTAAGCCGACAAACGCGGCGGCAAGCAAAACTACCGTCAAGCCGATCCCGCGCAAACGGTCGGGTTGGCGAGGACCAGCGGGCACGTGGGGGAGTCCATCGACCGAAGGGAAAAAGTGTGAGCAGCGAGTGATCTCGTCCATGAAAACACCTGAAAACGGTGGCACCGAATTGGTGGGGGCCATCATGCCATCGGCCGACCGGGCGGCTGAGATGGCCAAGCGAAGTGGCTCGGGCTGGCACCGTAGGGCGGGAGCCCGTGGGGGCCCAGCACCAGCGACCGTCATAGTATGGCGGCAACCATTCCGGCTGTCAATCCATTTCGCAGCTCGCCCCAGTCCCTTCAGCCGGGGTTTCGCCCGATTCGCCCCCGCCGTCGCCAACTTGTGGAGATTGCCCGATCTCCACGGCGATGCTATGTTCGAGGGTCCGCCGAGTGCCGGTCCGCTGGCCGCTGGGCGATATGAATTGATATCAACCGACGGAGCGAAAGGCACCAGATTATGTCGCGACAGTTCAGTCACGCAGCTTTTGAACGAGCGAAAGTGCTCATGCCGGGCGGGGTCAACAGCCCCGCGCGGGCCTTTGGGGCGGTCGGCGGCGAGCCGATCTTCATCGCCCGAGGGCAAGGGGCCATGCTCTGGGACGTGGACAACAACCGGTATCTCGACTACATCGGCTCCTGGGGCCCGATGATCCTTGGCCACGGTCATCCCAGGGTGATCGAGGCCCTGCAGACGGCATTGCCCCGCGGCACGAGCTTTGGGGCACCCACGGTCGCCGAGAACGAGTTGGCCGAGATGATGATCGAGGCCGTCCCGTCGGTCGAGAAGGTGCGGCTGGTCAATTCCGGCACCGAGGCGACGATGAGCGCTCTCCGATTGGCGCGCGGATACACGGGCCGGCCGCTGGTGGTCAAGTTCGCCGGCAACTATCACGGCCACGTGGATAGCCTGTTGGTGGCCGCGGGCAGTTCGGCCGCCACGCTTGGTGCCCCGGATTCTCCCGGCGTCACCGCTGGCACGGCCGGCGATACGCTCGTCCTGCCCTACAATAATCCCGCCTCGGTGGAGGAAGCCTTCCAAACGCGGGGTGAGCAGATCGCCGCCGTGATCCTCGAGCCGGTCGTCGGCAACATGGGCTGCGTGGTAGGCAGCGACGAGTTCCTACAGACGGTTCGCCGTTTGACCGATGAGCGCGGGGCTCTGTTGATTTTCGATGAGGTGATGTCCGGCTTCCGCGTCGCCTACGGCGGTGCACAGCAGCGGTTGGGCATCACGCCCGACCTGACGACGCTTGGCAAAATCATCGGCGGAGGACTGCCAGTGGGAGCCTACGGCGGTCGGGCCGACGTGATGGACCACGTTCTGCCGGCCGGAAAGGTGTTTCAAGCGGGTACGCTCAGCGGCAATCCGCTGGCCACCGCGGCCGGCATCGCCACGCTGAAGGTGCTGCACGAGAGCGACCCTTACGATGACCTGGAGCGACGCGCCGCGCGGCTCGAAACGGGACTGCTGAAAGCCGCCGCGGAAGCTGGAATCCCCGTCCAGACGGGACGCTGCGGCTCGATGCTCACGCTGTTCTTCACCGACGAGCCGGTCGTCGATTGGGAATCCGCTGCCCGATGCGACCGCGAGCGCTACGCCCGCTTCTTCTGGGCGATGCTCGATCGGGGCGTCTACCTGCCATGCAGCCAATTCGAGGCGATGTTCCTTTCCATCGCGCATCGCGAGGCCGATATCGACATGACCATCCAAGCCGGGCGCGACAGTCTGCGAGAGATGGCCGCGTAGCAGGCGAATCGGCCTCTAGGAGCGCGTCCACGGGCACCGGCGCGAGGCCAACACAGCACGCAAGCACTCAACTTTCTCGAGCCGCCCATTTCTCCTCCGCCGCGCTGGGTCGCGAGTAGCAGGGCCGCAGCGTCCAGGGTGAGTCGTCCGCGGCCTGCCCGCCGTCGCGCGCGGCCAGCCGAGCCACCTCAGTCGCCGTCACGCGCCACGCTTCGGCCGGGGTGATGCGGACACCTTCGGGAAACGCGTCCTTCAGTTTGCGGAGTACCGGTCCACTGACGACGCTTCCCGGGGGCAGCTCGGCCAGCCAAGCGCGGGCGCCAACCAGCCGGGGCTCGTCCAGCGGTCGCGGCCAGCCCTCGGAATCGACTTCAAACCCACGGACCACCACGTCGCCCCGCTGTGCGTCGATCGCCACGTGGAAGCGTGCGGCTAGATGCGCCGCGCGGAGGGCCAGGGCCTCCAGTGTGTCGACACCCCAGGTGCGGGCTTCGCTGGCGTAGGCGAAGGTCTTGGCCATGGTGATGCCCACGCGCACGCCGGTGAACGAGCCCGGTCCGCGGCTCACGGCTACCAGGTCCACGTCCGCTGGCTTCCATTGGGCGGTGGCGAGCAGTTCCCGCACCGCGGGCGCGAGCGACTGCGCGCTCCGCTGGTCGGAGGGCAAATCGTTGGCGGCGATAACGGCTCCGGCATCGGCCAAGGCCACACTGCCGATACGCTCGGTCGTTTCTAGTGCGAGAATCCGCATACGCTGGTTCACCTCGGTTGAGGACGGCGTTGGGGGGGAGGCGGCGGGGCTTCGGCATCGCTGAGGTAGCCGTCACGGTTGCGGTCGAAACGCTGGAAATGATGGCCCGGTCCCGGGAACTCGGCGGGGGAGACGCGGCCGTCGCCATCGCGGTCGAATCGTCGGGTGAAGTGGCCGCGCCGATCACCCCGGGGCTGGGCCGGCTGTCGGCTCTGCGTGCGAGGACCCGAGGGGATGCGCGCGACGGGCATCTCCAGTGCCGGGCCCTGTTGCACCAGTGCGGCCTGCCCACCGCGCACTGGTCGGACAAAGTTGTCGATGTAGATCACGTCGCCCTGCGGACCGCGGCCGCGGGGGTAGCGGGACGGATCGCCCGACTTGGGATCGCTCCGTTGCGAACCGGCTCCGTGGACGTCGAGCAGCCTGTATCCACGAGTGCGCGGGTCCTGCATCCAGCCGAGCGATTCGCCGAAGGCCACGTACGCCGCCGCCGTGGCCTGTCCGGTGGTGGCGTGTGTGGTCCCGCTCCAGTAACAGGGGAACCCACGCCGGCCGTCGCCGCGCGTGATCGTCGACACCTTGAAGATCGGGGCGATGGCCGGTGATCGCGTGGTGTCGGGCGAGCGCGAATAGTCGACGATGCTTTGCAACTCTTTCGCGTTCGGCAGACGCCAGTCGTCGTGTCCGGCATATTTCAGTTCTTCCACCCACTCCAGCGCCTGCTGCCAGTTAAGGCGGCCATCACGCTTCTCGCCCGCTCGAAGATGTCCGCTGTCGAGTTGGGCCCAAGTGAGCCCCGTGGCACGATCGGTGATCGTGCCGTCGCCGTTGTCGTGGAAGTCGTTTGCACCATAAGCCGGATTGCCGCGGACGTAGAGCACGAAAAACGTCTTGTCGCGTCGGCTGCGCGGATCGATGATCGGATAACCCTTGATCCGCCCGTCGGCGAAGTTGACTCCAAACATGGTGGCATCGCCGACCATGGTCGTGCTGACGTATTTCGTCGAGGTGGCGAATTGGGCGTCGATCAGCCGCTCGCCCTTGGATGGATCGCCGTAGGCGAAGCGAAAGTAGTCGGTATCGATGAATGGTCGCTGGCCGCGGTCGCTGGTCGTGCCTGGATCGGGATCGGTGCCGCTGAAGAGGATCAGCGAATAGAGTTCCTTGACGGTGGGGAGCCGCCAATCGTGGTGTCCGCCCAGCCGGCATCGGGAGGCCCCAGCCATCGCTTGGCGCCATGACATTTTCGAGCCGGGGTCCTGCTGCCACATGAGCCCGGTGGTCAAGTCGCTGACCGTGCCGTCGCCGTTGTCGCGATATGATGGTTGCAGTCCACGATACTGCGCATCCTGGCCGAAGAATGGTTCGCCGCGCGCGGGGTAGTGAATCTCGTGCCGGTCGTTGTAGCATCGCACCTGCCCGGTGTCGACGATCGGATAAGAATACTGGACAGAACGGTCCGACTGAGCAGCCGCGACGAAGGCTGGCGCCGACCAGGCCGCGACGCCCACGAGGATGCTGGTTAGCGCAACACGCGAGATCCACGCGCGGAAGTTGAAGTATTTGTGCGCCACTCTTGTGTGACTACTCAGTCTCCGGGAGTTTGTCACGCGCGGTTGGCTAGTGCCGTCGCTGGCACCAACGCAAACAATGCCACTGGCAAGATGCCTTTGGTACCGAAACTTTAAGCGGTCGCACTGCACGAGCATGAGTCTTCTCCCCCGACGAGGCATGGTTGTCAATCGTATTCCTGACGATGAAACGCCGCCGGGTCAAGAAGGTATCGGGGAAATGGGGAAATATTGGACGTCGGCATGTCGGGACGAGCCGTGGGGGAAGGGGTGGGCTGCCCGTGAGCGGCCGGGTTCGGTCGGAATCAACCGAGCACCTCGTTGCCCATCACTCTTGGGGCCCGTCACTCGCTCGGGGCGACCAGATTGCCGAAGGCCGAGGCGTCCGTCTGGGGGTGGATCAACCTCACACTGCCATCGCCAAACAGCACGTTCCAGCCCTCCGGATGAACGCCGCCCAGCCCGCGCATCGGGTTGTCGGGGTCGAACTCCCAATCGGCGGGCTTGGTCCAGGGGACGGCCGCCTCCGGGCTAGCTTCGACTGCCATCACGCTATTGCCCATTCGGTGCGGCATTTGCGGCGCCTCGCCGCCAGGGAACAGCGTGCCTTCGCCCACCGGCAACTGATAGATTGTGTGACCGGGCGGGACGGCGACCGCGGGGCAATCGTAGACCTCGGGCATCCGGCCGATCAGCTTCTTGTTGTGTTCGCTGTCCCAGGGCTCGTCCAGGTGGAATTGCTCGTACAAGTGTTGATCGGCAACATAGGGCAGCAGATGCACCCGCCAACTCAACAGCGGCTTGCCTTCCGCATCGTGGTTGGCCGCGGCGGGAAAGGCGTTGTGGTCGACGTAATACGTGTGCATCGCCACACCGATCTGCTTCAGATTATTGGCCGACGCGGTCCGTCGGGCCGCCGCCCGGGCGGACTGGATCGCCGGTAGCAACAGGGCCACGAGAATCCCCGAGGTGGCCACGGCGATGGCCGCCTGGTCGTCCTCGCCGCCCAGGGCGATTCGCAGCTTGTTCTTGTCGCGCTCCGGTCGCAGCATCTCCACGGCTTTGCCGCTGATGCGCCGGGTGTACTTGGCCATGGCCTGTTGAATCGGATCGTCTTCGTCCATCTCGCTGGCCATCTGCATCATGGCCGCCTGATGGCCCAAGTTGAGCATCGCATTGAGCAGATTCTCCAGCCGCACGGCCGATTGTTCGTCCGGGGCGAGGATAATCAGGGCGATCTCCGGCATGCCCGAGAGGCTGACGTCGAGCTTGGCCGCATCAATCAGATTGGGCACTTGACGCAACGCGCCAAGAAACGGAGGGATGGGAGCTGCGGCCATCTGGGCGTTGATCATGTCGCGCACTGGTTCCAGCACCACCACGGCCATCGCCTCGCCGTCGCGTTTCGTCTTCCGCATCAGGCGGACCAGTGGCCCGTCGGCCGGGTTGGCGTGATTGGCCAGCATCGATCGCATCGCCGGCTCCGTGGCGACGATCAGTGTGCGGTCGTTGGGCATCATGACCGAGGGTGCGTCGGGCCGCATCGCCCTCCGGTACGGCGTGCCGTCCAATTCGGCCGGCTCGGTGCGGTCGACCATTGGCCCTTTCAACTCGTCCAGGGCATACGGCTTCGAGAGCCCCAGCACGATACCGAATCCCGGCGGCGTGGTACCCGGGGGGATCACCACGGCCAAGAGCGTGTCGATATCCATCGGGTCGAGCCCCAACTCTTGCCGTCCCGCCGCCGAGAGGACTTCGAGCGGTAGCATCTCCATTTCCGGCGAGTTCAACAGGGACTGGGGATGAGCGACCACCGCCGCTAACGCACTGGGCGGCACATAGGAGAGATCGACCCTTGGGTCGGCGGTGCGTTCCGAGGCGGAGTCCGCCGCGGGCTCCGTCGACTGCCCGGGACTGGACGCCTGCTCCGCGAGCAAGAGTGAAGGCATCAGCGCCATGCTGAAGGCGAGAAACATGCACCAGAAACGTCGCGCCGCGGGATGGATCGTCATTATCGTTCCCCCCCAGAACTGGAAAAGTGAGTGGACATGCCCGGCGACGCCCCGCCGCCCGGCCGAGCCGAACGCCCCTGCCGGGGGCCGACTCTTCCACCGACCATGGTAGCGGGTAGGACGCGGGAAGACAAGCGGCGCGCAGGCCGATACGAGCCACTATTTTGTGGCATGGGACGGCGATGCCCCCTGACGAGCCAACCTCGGTCAATCCAGGTGCCGCTCGATGAACGCGGTGGCCGTGCCCACGGTCTTCACGTCGAGCGCTTCCTGCTCGTCCATGTCGATGTCGAACTCTTCCTCGAAGGCGGCGATCAATTCGACGCCTTGCATCGACTCGGCCCCGAGGTCCTCGACAAACCGCGACTCCGGCGTGATCCGCGACTCGTCGATCTTCAGCGTTCGGGCGACCACTTTGATCACGCGATCCTGTACGTCGTTTGCCATGACTGTTTTGTCCTCGTTGTGAAGTTGGATTGACAGGTTTCCTAGAGCAGCTTCTTGATTGCCTCGGCGTGGCCAGCCACGCCGGCGATCTCGTCGTTCACCTTGTTGACAAAGGAATTGCCCTCCAGCGTTCCGCGGACGGCGCTGAAATCGGCCCCGGCATCTTCGCCGGTCCCGTCCTGGCCGAAGCCTGTTTGCACGACCGGGTCGAACTCCTTGCCGGCGTCGAGCAACACGAGCTTGAGAAACTTCTCTTTGGTCTTGGCCCAGTCGTCGACCAACTTGACAAGCGCCGGCTGGTCCAATGCGGCTAGCTGCTCGCCGTGGACCCGCTCATAAGCCCAGCAGACCCAGGCCCACTGGTCCTCGGCGTAGTGGTCGAATGCCTCGTCCAGCAGCCGGCAGAGTGTATCGAAGCCGTTGGCACCCTCTTTCTCGACCGCTTCGCACAGCGCGTCAAGCCGCGCCTTGGGCAGCAGTTGCCCGCCGATGTCCACCCACTGTTCGTCGAGTACCGCCTTGGGCGAGACGGCCAGTGCCTCGGCCGGCGACGCGCCACCCTTTTGCCCCGCGTCCTCCAGCCGCGCGACGACTTGCTCCAGCAGGTAGAGGTTGATGGCCGTGCGATAGGTCTTCTGGGCCGAGCGGAGCATGACGCGTTTCATCTCGGCACCGCCGATGGTGACCGTCTCCACCGCCCGATCCGTTTTCTCCTGCAACTCCTTCATTCGCTCCGAGCCGCGGATCATGCGGCCCACGGTCAGAGGGCTCAGCACGTCGAAGCAGAGCCGGTCGCGACGCACGTCGCCTTGGCGGCGGTCGCGGGCAGGCCACTTGGCGCCGTCGCGCACCGTTCCCACCGTGGTGAAGTTGAAACCCGGCGTGAGCATGCAGCGCCCCTCGGGCGAGGCCTCGATATAGCTGAACGGAAAATCGGACGTATCGAACGTGCGGGTGTGTTTGCCCAGCACGACACTGAAGGGTCCCACGCGGCAGGGCCACATCATGTAGCTGAACGAACCGGTCTTGCAGCCGCGCTCCAGCTTGCCTTCGTGCACTGGGCCGAGTTTGTAGAGGTGGTTCGATTGGTTCGTGCCCGAGCCAGCGTTATAGAAGCTGAAGTAGCCGGCGATTAGCAAAGTTGATTTGTGGTGGGTGACCGTGTAGGGGCCAGCGAAAACGCTGCACGCCTCGCCATGGAAGCCCTCGCAATTGGCGAAGAATACGCTACCCTCACTGGAGAACTGCCGGCCGATCTGGCAGCCCTGGCCCACAAAGCTCTTGCTGACCATGGCCCCGCCGGTGACCTTGCTCCCTTCGGCGATGATGAAGTTCTCGGCCTGCACGTCGGTGCCGATCAGCGTGGGTGCGTCGGGCGAACTGAGCACGGTGCCGTCCAGCAGCGAAGCCGCGCCGTCGACGATAACCGCATCGCCCAGGCAAACGTCGATGATCGACTTCACGTTCATCAGCCGCGCGCCGCGGCCGATGGTTCCACGGTCGGAGACCACCTTGGCCGCCTCGGCCTTGGCCATGGCCACGAGCGCGTCGGTCAGCCCGGTGCGATAACGGTGCAGGCACAGCAAGTGGGCGAACTGGCTGTCGAGCCGGTTGAAAAGGATCACCTCGCGTCCGCCGCCCTCGTTGAGTGGCTCGATCTCCACGCCGTTGCCGAAGCAGGCCCCGGGCCGCGTCTCCAGCAGTCCGACGTTCTCGATGGTGGTCCCGCTGCCCACGTCGTAGTTCGCCAGGTGGACGCCGATGTTGGCCACGCGGACGTTGTCGCCCAGCGTGACGTTGTGTAGATGGGCGTGGTCAATCCCGCACCGCCGCTCGACGCCTCCCTCGCAGCGGACGGAGCCTTCGTTGCGTCCCAGGCGAATCTCGCCCGAGAACGTGGCGTGGCGGACGCGCTCGGCCAGGAAGCCGTCGGCCACCTGGACGGCGGACCAGTCGTCGCACTGGCAGCCCTGCGAGGTAAGCGTGGCGAGTTCTTGTTCGGTCAGGGGGCGATGTGTCGTGGTCATGTTTGTTTTCGGGATATGATGATTCTTTTCGTTCGAATCAAGCGGCTTGTTGGTTCTTTGGAAAGACAATAGCCGGGAGCTGTTAGCGCCCGGCTTGGGGATGTCGCCGAATGCCGGTTCGGCGGACGGCTCGCCCTCGCGCTTCCCGCTCAACACTCGCCAACCAGGTCAAACGTATCGGCGGCGATGGCTGCTTCCTCGTCCGTGGGGATGACGAGCACCTGCACGCGGCTTTCGGGTGTGGTGATCGCCCCCTCGCGCCGACCGACCATCGCGGCGTTGGCCTGCGGATCGATTGTCACCCCCAATTCCTCGAGGCCACTGCACGAGCAAAGCCGCACGTCGGCCGCATTCTCGCCGATGCCGCCGGTGAATACAAAGGCGTCCACCCGCCCCAGCGCGGCATAGTAGGATCCAAAGTACTTCTTCAGCCGATAGCAGAAAATGTCCACGGCCAGTTGGGCTCGCTCGTCGCCCTGGGCGGCCAACTCGCCGAGCGTCCGCATGTCGTTCGATTTGCCGCTGATGCCCAGCAGGCCGCTCTGCTTGTTGCAGAGCTTGTTCAGTGCCGTCATATCGTAGCCGCGGTCGGCCAAGTAGAACAGGATGGCCGGGTCGAAGTCGCCGGAGCGGGTACCCATCACCAGTCCTTCGAGCGGCGTGAGTCCCATCGAGGTGTCGACCGAGCGGCCGCCGCGGATCGCCGCCATCGAGCACCCGTTGCCCAGGTGGGCGGTGATCAGATTCACGTCGTACTTGCCCTTGTCCAGCAGCGTGGCCGCGCGGCGGGCGACGTAGCGGTGGCTCGTGCCGTGGAACCCATAGCGGCGAATGCCGTATTCCTCGTAAAGGTTGGCCGGGAGCGCATAGGTATAGGCCACCTCGGGGATGGTGGCATGAAAGGCCGTATCGAAGCAGGCCACCTGCGGGGTTTGCGGCAGTTCGGTCATGGCCGCGCGAATGCCGGTCAGGTTGGGCGGGTTGTGCAGCGGGGCCAGATCGGCGTATCGCTCCAGCGAGGCGATTACCGCGTCGGTGATGACGACCGAGCCGGTGAACTCTTCGCCGCCGTGAACCACGCGATGTCCGACGGCCCCGATCTCGCGCAAATCGCCCAATGCCCCGTTTTCGCCAGTGAGCGTTTCCAGGATCAGGGCCATGCCCTCTTCATGATCGGCCAGTTGACCCTTCAGGCGAATGGATTGGTCTTCGTACTGATGCTGCAGCGATGCCTCGGGCTCACCGATCCGCTCGACCAGTCCGCGTGCCAGGACCGTTTTCTCCGGCATCGCGTAGAGCTGGTACTTGATCGACGAGCTGCCGCAGTTGACGACCAGGACTTTCATGGATTGACAGGACATGGGGCGTTACGCGTGTTGTTGGGGGGCGTGTGTTTTGGGCTCATGCCAGGCAAATGGCGGTGGTGGCCACGATGTCGTCCACGCTGGCCCCACGTGACAAATCACTGATCGGTTTGGCGAATCCCTGCAGGAAGGGTCCGATGGCCGACGCGCCAGCCATGTACTGCGTTAGTTTGTACGCAATGTTGCCAGCGTTCAAGTCGGGGAACACCAGGACGTTGGCCTGCCCCACCACGGCCGAAGGCTTCTTGACCTTCTTGGCCGCCACGGCTGGAATGATGGCCGTGTCGAGTTGGAACTCGCCGTCGATGTGTAAGTGCCCGGCCCGATCGCGGATCGTGGTCAAAGCTTGGGTTACCTTGTCGACCTGCTCGTGGGAGGCGCTCCCCTGGGTGGAGAAGGAAAGCAACGCAACGCGGGGCTCCTGGTCCAGCAGCCGGCGGGCACTGTTTTCCGACGCCAGGGCAATGTCGGCCAACTGAGCCGCGGTGGGCGCGATGTTCACCGCACAGTCGGCGTAGATGAACATCTTGTCCTTCTCGCCTTGGAACTCGGGCAGAATCATCAGAAAGAAGCTCGACGGCGTGTCGATACCCTCGGCCAAACCAACCGTCAGCACGCCGGCTTGAATGACCATCGCCGTGGGATTGGCTACCCCGGCGACCATCGTATCGGCCAGACCCTGGGCGACCATCATCCCCCCGTAGTAGAGCGGACGCTTGACCATCCGCCGGGCGACGCCCTCGCTGATATCGCGCCCCTGACGATACGACTCGGCAAACGACTCGAGCCGGTCGCTGGCCGCCGGATCGAGCGTTTCGATGCCGTCCAGCGAGACGCCCGCACTGGTGGCGGCAGCGTCGATCTTGTCCGACTTGCCGAGCACGATCGGCCGAGCGACGCCGTCGTCGGCCAGTCGTCTGGCGGCAGCCACAATGCGTTCATCTTGCCCCTCGGGCAAGACGACCGTGCCGCCCTTTTCGCGGGCACCTTCGAGAAACTTTTGCATCGTCTTCATGGGCATAGCCTTCTGAATCGGGGTTTGGCCGAGTGACTTAGGTCTCACGGACGCCGCGTGCCTCGGGCGTCTCCATGTCCTGCTAGCGCCGGGAGGCGGGACTCGACCAATCTTGCTCCGGCGAGGTAACTCCTCCCGGTAATTCAGCAACGTGAGCAAGTCTGCATATAGCCGCCGTGTCGGTCGAGGCCCGGCTGGCGCCTTGTCCCTTCGCGGGTCAGACCTGGGGCGCGCCGGGCTTCTTTGCCTGGATCCACTCGTAATATTCGCGCATTTCCAGCTTGGCCGCGGCCGGGTCGTCGATGAACACCTTCGCCCGGGGGTGGAGCTGAAGCGCGCTGGCGGTGATCATGCTTGTCACCGGGCCTTCGACCATCTTGTGGACGGCGTCGGCCTTGTTCTCGCCGTTGGCCACGAGGACCAGCTTTTCGGCTTCGAGGATTGTCCCCACACCCATGGTGATCGCGTAGATCGGCACATCGTCGACCTTATCGAAGAATCGCGCGTTGTCCTCGATGGTCTGCCGGGCAAGCGTCTTCAGTCGCGTTCGAGATGCCAGGGAACTGGTCGGCTCGTTGAAGGCGATATGACCGTCGGAGCCGATGCCCAGGATCTGGACGTCGATGCCACCACATTCTTCGATGCGGTCTTCGTACCATTGGCAAAAAGCACGGTAGTTGTTCGTCGTGCCCGAGGGGATGTGGATGTTGCCCTTGGGGATGTTGACGTGCTTGAAAAAGTTTTCGTGCATGAAGTAGTGGTAGGACTGGTCGTGCGTGACGGGAAGTCCCACGTACTCGTCCAGGTTGAATGTGGTCACCTGGGAGAAGTCCAATCCTTCCTCGCGATGCATGCGGACCAGCTCCTTATAGAGCCCCAGGGGCGAGGAGCCGGTGGCCATGCCGAGCACGGCGTTGGGCTTGGCGTTGAGCGTGGCGGCCACCTGTTGGGCGGCCAGCGTCGACAATTCGTCATACGTTTTGCAAATCACGACCTCCATGGGCGACTCCTTTTTGTTGTCTGAGGGGTGGTCTTGCGCGGCGAGTTCCGCCGGGCCGGGGGGAACGCCAACCTGGTGTTCCTAACGTCGCTGTTAATTATACCGGGACGTTCGCCTATTGCAATGGCCCCCGCGCCGAATTTTCCCCCGTTTCGCATAACCTGCCATTGTTGCAAGGGTTGCACTAAACGGCTAAGGGGGCCATAATCTCATGTGGAGCCCTGGCAAAGCCAACGTCTAGGTCGCGCTGGCTGCCGGGGTAGCCGCGAGCCGTAGCTTGCTAACGCCTGCGTTACTTACAATGGCCATTCTTTCTTCCCAGCAAAGCCGTATCTTGCAGCTCCTTCGCTACGAAGGACGCTTGTCGCGCCGCCAATTGCACCAGCGGCTCAATTTGCGGCCGAACACGGTCGGTAAGCATGTGGCTGAGCTGCTCGAAGCCGGATTTGTGCAAGAGGAAGCCGCCGAGGCCCAAGGGCCTGGTCGGCCACGCGTGCCCGTCTCGGTCGACCCGAATCGGCTCAATGTCGTTGGGGTGGCCATTCGCCCAGGGATGGTGGATGCCTGCCGGCTGAACCTCCTGGGTCGACCCCTGGGGCGGCCCGAGTCGGAAGCGGTCGGCCAGGTGGGCCAGACGATCGCCACGCTCGGCCAGCTGCTCGGCCGCCTGGTGAATGATCAAACGTGCGTCGTCGGATTGAGCACGACGGGGTTCGTGGATCCGGCCGAACGGCGGATCTTGCTTTCGTCCGCCCTGCCCGGACAGCAGGCCGTCTCCTTGGATCCCGTGCTGGAGTTGCTTGGCGAACGGCCGGTCGTGATCGACAACGACATGCGCGCGTTGGCCGCGCGTTGGATGTACGAGCACCATCAGGAAAGCGAGGAGGACGTCTTGCTGGTCTACCTCGACGATGGCGCCTTGGGTTCGGCGCTCCTGGTGCGTGGCCGACCCAATCGTGGTTGCCTGATTGGGGGCAACGAACTCGGCCACACCCGCTTTCCAGTCGACACGGAGGATTGTTATTGCGGTCACCAGGGGTGCTTGGAGCGGATTTGCTCGACGGCATTCCTCCACGGCAAAGGCTCGGGGCCCGCCACGCTGCTTGAGCAAGCGATGCACTACGATGGCACGCAGCCGATCGTCGATGAAATGCTCGACCTGTTGGCGACGGGTATTGCCAATCAGGTGAACTTCATCCGACCGCATCACGTGGTGCTCGTCAGCCAATATACTCGGTACCCGGCGTTCAGCGAATCACTCACGCGACGCATCCGGGCCCGCGTCTTGTTGGAACTGGCCGGACGCGTGCAGTTTAGCTATTGGGATCAACCGGTCGGTGGGGCTGGCGAGACGGCCGGTTGGCTCGGATTGGCGACGATTTACTCGCCAAATTCGACTGGCTTGAACGTGCTGGAGTAGCGACCTCTCCAACGCCCGCGGGGGGCGCACGTGCATGATTCGACATGCCAGTCCGACGCCCCGCCACGGCGAACGTGGAACCTCAAGAACCTCCCATCATCGAATCGGGGACCGACATAGCCATGCGTACCTACTTGGATTGCATTCCCTGCCTGACCCGCCAGACACTCGAAGCCGCGCGGATGGTGAGTGACGACGAGGTGTTTCATCAGCGGTTGCTGGCGGAGATTCTTCAGGCCCTCTCCACAATTGACATGAGCCTGCCGCCGCCAGCGATGGCTCGGCTGATCCACGGGCGGATCCGTGAACTGTCGGGCAACCCCGACCCCTATCGAGAAATCAAGCAGCGATTCAATCGCATGGCCTGGGAGTTGCTGCCCGCGCTGAAGAAAAAGGTCGTTGCCTCGACCAGTCCGTTGGAGATGGCCGTGCGGGCAGCGATTGCGGGCAATGTGATCGATTTCGGGGCCAAAGCCGCGTTGCGGGAAGAGGACGTGCAGGCAGCCATGGAGCAATGCCTCACGGTGCCGCTAGCGGGCGACTTCGGCCGCTTTGCCCAAAGGATTCATGCGTCGCGGCAAATCCTGTATTTGGCCGACAACGCGGGCGAGATTGTTTTCGACCGGCTGCTGCTCGAGCAGCTTGCCCCGCGGCGGGTGACGGTCGCGGTGAAGGGCGGGCCGATCATCAACGACGCTCTGCTCGCCGACGCGGAAGAAGCCCGCATCGGCGAATTGGCCGAGGTGATCGACAACGGCTCTGGAGCACCCGGCACGATACTCGACGATTGCAGCCCACGGTTCCGCCGTCGCTTCGACGAGGCCGAGTTGATCATCGCGAAAGGCCAGGCTAACTACGAAACACTAAGCGACGTACCCCGCCCAATCTTTTTCTTGCTCCAAGTGAAGTGCCCGATGATCGCTCGGAATCTGGGGCAGCCACTTGGCCGATTGTTGTTGGCGGCTTCCCGGCAGATCATGGGGGAGTGAGGCAGTCCCTGCTTCCGCGGGGCGACGCTCGGCAGACCTTATCAGTCCAAGCGGACGGCGGCCCGTTTTCTCCAGTGATCTTCTCCAGTGATCGCCAAGGCCCGATGTTGCCTTTTCTCAACAGGCTGCAAGAGGGCGTCGATCGGCGGCAACGTATCCCATGAGTCCGACGATAATTCGCCCTTGCCACGTGGGTTCCGCAACTACTTGCGGCCACACGGGTTGGCCTTGCGTGCGGCGTCTTCGGAGTTGCATTGGCACGCGGGTTGCATCTGCTCGATGGTAGGCAACCCGCGCCAATCCAACCGTGGCTGCCGTTCGGCAGCCGGTGGGCCCGATCGTTCACCCTCCCGCGATGCAGTCGGCCGAGTCGAGAGCAGATCGGCCGACGCCTTGGGCTCACCTTTCGGAAAGCCTCGGCCCGCACCTCCCGGGCCGGGGCTTCTCCCTTTCTTGGCCGAGGCGAAGTCGTGACGGCCAGGGCGACTTGTTTTCCGTCGGGCTGGTTTTCTTGGCGTCTTCTTGCGCACCTTCCAATTGTGCGGCGGATGTGCGACGATAGGTTTTCGGCGTCTCGGGCCACCGTTGGCCCGGTAGAAATTGATCCAAGAGGATAACCCCGTGGAGAGCCCCATGACCCGCGAGATGGGCTTAACGAGCATTGTATTGGCCGGTTTGACTTTGTCTTGCAGCGCGCTGGTGAGCAGCGCGCTGGGGGACAACCCGAGTGAACGGATGCCGCTGTGGCCCGAGAGGGCACCCGGCGCGAAAGGTGAGGCCCCGGCCGACGTGCCGACGCTCACCGCCTGGCTACCAGCGCCGGACAAGAGCACGGGCGCCGCGATCGTCATTTGCCCCGGCGGGGGATATGGCCATTTGGCAACCGATCATGAGGGTCGGCAGATCGGGGAGTGGCTGAACTCGATCGGCGTGGCCGGCTTCGTGCTCGAATACCGGCATCGCGGACGCGGCTACCGACACCCGGCCCCCTTGCAGGACGTGCAGCGGGCGATCCGAATGGTGCGTGCCGGGGCCGACCGCTGGGGGCTGGATCCGAAGCGCGTTGGGGTGCTCGGCTTCTCCGCCGGGGGGCATCTGGCGGCAACCGCGGCGACCCAGTTCGACGCCGGCGAGCCGGGAGCGGTCGATCCGATCCAGCGGGTTGGCTGCCGACCCGACGTCGCCGTACTGTGTTATCCGGTAATCGCCTTTGGTGAACCGTTCACCCATCTCGGTTCGCAACGAAACTTGCTGGGCAAGGACGCACCGGCGGAGCAGGTGCGCGCCTTGTCGGCCGAGAAGCGAGTGACGGCCGAGACGCCTCCCACGTTCCTCTGGTCGACCGACGAGGATCGCGGTGTGCCGCCGGAGAATGCCGTGGCGTTTTACCTGGCACTGAGAAAGCATCGGGTCCCGGCCGAGTTGCACGTCTTCCAGCGTGGGCGACACGGGCTGGGGCTTGCCCAAGGAATCGCTGGAACGGAACAGTGGCCCGAGTTGTGCCGCCGATGGCTGGCTGGCCAAGGATTCTTGGACAAACGACGGTGATGCCTTTATTCGACGCACGCTTATTCCACGCACGCCGACAGCGGGTCCAGGCGAAGGGTGACGGGAGTGCCGGACGGCAAAGCTGCATCACCGAGACCCCCGAGGGCTGGCTCGGCGTATTGCCGCTTCTCAGTGGCGATCGGGACGACGCCAGTTCTGGGGGGCAAGCGGCATCTCACGGGCACGCGAAGAACTAACAAAAGACGCCGTTTCGCATCCGAGCGTTCACCATGACCGATCGCAAGGGCCTGATCGTCGGGCTGATCATCGCTGGCGTGTTCGTGGTCTCGTTTTCGGTGCGAAGTTGTATCATCGACCCCCGACCGGCAGGGCCCGCGGCGGGGGAGTCGGCACGGGTGTCTGTTTCCACGCCCCCGAGCCGAATCGTCTCGATGGCGCCCAATCTTACGGAGATCCTCTTCACGCTTGGCCTGGGGGATCGCGTGGTGGGCGTGACCCGGTTTTGCGAGTATCCCGCCGAAGCCGCCAACCGGGCCAAGGTTGGCGGACACCTGGATCCGAACTTCGAAGCCGTTCTCGCGCTGCGGCCGGATCTCGTGGTTCTGCTGCGCGAGCAAACTGATTTGGTCGGCTCCTTCGCGAAGCTTGGCATCCCGACCTTGCTCGTATCGGACAACAGTCTGGAAGAGGTGCACGAGGCCATCAAGCGGATCGGCCGTGCCTGTGATGTTGAGCCGCGGGCGGAGCGGGTGCTCGGCACGATGAAGCGGCAGGTCGCGCGGATTCAAGCGGCAACGGCTAATCGGGGTCGGCCCCGCGTCCTACTGGTGATCGATCGCACGCAAAACACGGGGCAAATCGAGGACGCCTTTGTGGCCGGTAGCGACCCGTTGTTCAACGACCTGATTCGCTTGGCCGGTGGACGCAATGCCTACCGCGGGCCGCCGATTCCGTTCCCCGTGCTTTCCACCGAAGGACTTCTGCGAATCGATCCCGAGGTGATCGTCGATTTTTCGGCGCGAGTGGCCACCGATGAGCAGGCTGGCCAGGGAGCCGCGGAGCAGTTGCACGATTGGGAAGGGATGCAGCAACTGGCGGCGGTTCGCGAGAACCGTGTTTACATGCTCGGCGGACGAGGCATGTTGTTGCCCGGGCCGCGAACCGTGCGTCTGTTGAAGGCCTTGGCCGAGCGAATTCACCCCGAGGCGAATTTCGAGGGGACGGCTGCGCCCAGGGATTATTGATGCCGGCGCAGCCCATGTTCGCGCTTCCGAGAGCAGGATGGACACGAGTGGGCCGAAAGCCGGAGATTTCCGCTGAGTCTATTTGTCCCGTCCCCGCTCAGCCGTTCAATAGCAATGCAGCCCTCGATAGTGCGGCGGGTTGGCCAGGCAGTTGGCCCAGTGAGCGAAGCTTGCCGTCCACTGGTCTGGTGGCTAGAATTGGGACCAGTAGAGGGCAGGACGCGGCTTCCGGAGTTCTCGGTGTGGATCCTTGGGCCTGCCGGAGGGAACCCCGCGTCCCACCCACCTCCAAGAGATGGCCCACCTGCGTCAGAGGGAGGTCGTAACACTTTAGTCGTCTGAAGCGGGCGTCGAATCGGAGCATTCCCGTCATTCCCATGCACGCGGGAATCCAGTGAGTTGCGTCAGCCGCCTCGATTCCCGCGCACGCGTGAATGATGTGTTTCAAACAGCTGAAGAGTTACGAAACGCCAAATGCGCGTTGGGCCTGAGTAGCCCCGCGCGTCAAACGTTTCATTGCAATGGAGTTGAAACAATGACTGAAAACGAAAACAGAAAACGTTCCGATCGGTTTCGCGACGGTCGGCGGTCGAGACATCGCAAGGGCAGGCTTATGCTCTGCCTGTGTGCCGTAACGGGGCTTGCGGTCCACGCCGGTGACATTGCGCGGTCCGAGGATGCGGATCGCTCGACGGGCAGCCGGCCCGATGTTCGCGGTGAAGCGGCCACCTCGCGGCAAATTGAAGCCAACCGTCAGCACCGCTTCGACCCGGTCAAGAAGGACATCGAAGGTTGGACGGTGCATGTCGAGCCCACGCTAATCGACGGCGAGCATGCCGACTTGGGACAACGCGCCTTGGCCATGCTGGCCAACCACTTGCAACGCATTGCCATTTTGCTGCCGGAGGATCGGCTCGAGGAAATGCGTCAAATGGAGATTTGGATTGAGTATGAGCATCCGCAGTTGGGTGCCATGCAGTACCACCCAGATCGAAAGTGGCTTGTCGATCGTGGCTACGACGGTCGTTTGGCGAAGAAAGTACACATCACCCGCGCGGAAAGTCTGCTTAGCCGCGGGCAGATGCTTAAGCATCCAGCAGTTATTCTACATGAACTTGCGCACGCCTACCACGATCAGGTGCTGGGGTTCGATGAGCCGCGCCTCCGGGAGAATTACAAGAAGGCAATGGACGAGGGGCTCTACGACAAGGTGCTGCTTTTCACCGGCGAGCACGTGCGGCATTATGCGGCGACGGACCACAAAGAATACTTCGCCGAGGGGACCGAGTCGTATTTCTACCGGAACGACTTCTATCCGTTCGTCGCCGCCGAGTTGAAAGAGCATGATCCCCGCCTATACAAGGTGCTGGAGGAGATCTGGGGGCCCTTGCGGTGAGGCTCGACCATTGATGCGGGGTAGCCTGGCTGCTTAGCTCGACGATCGATCGCCCCGCGCGGGCTGCCGCAACAAACTCGCCGACGACGGCGAGCCGCTCGCTCAGTGACAGCGACAGTGACGGTGACAACGACAACGACGAACGTGTTGAAAGGATACGGAAATGCCGGAGCCTTGGGAAGGAATCTTCACCGCCTTGGTCACTCCCATGACGGTGGGCGAGGAGCTGGACGAACCACGGCTCGGCGAAATGGTCGAGTACCTGATCGGCAAAGCCGGCGTCCACGGGATCATCCCGCTTGGTAGCACGGGCGAGTACTACGCCCTGTCGCCCGAGGAACGCCAGCGCGTGGTGGCCCTCACGGTCGAGGCCGCCGCTGGACGCGTCCCCGTGGTGGTGGGTACCAATGCCGGTTCCACCCGCGACGCGGTGGCCTTCAGCCGCCAAGCGGAGCAGCAGGGGGCGGATGGTGTGATGCTTGCCGCGCCCTACTACTCGCTGCCCACCGCCGATGAGTTGTTCGAGCACTTCCGGGCGGTGGATGAAGCGATCGACATCCCCATCATGATCTACAACTATCCCGGTCGCACGGGTGTCGACATGGAGCCCGACTTGATTGGGCGACTGGGCGAGCTGGAGCATGTTGGCTATGTGAAGGAAAGCAGCGGTGAAATCAGCCGCATGAGCGAAATCACCCGGCGGTTCGGCGAGAGATCGTCCGAAGCGCGGGAGGGGGCGGTGACCGTCTTCTGTGGTTGCGACACGGGTGCCCTGGAGGCCTTCGTGCTTGGGTTGAAGGGCTGGGTCGGTGGCGTGGTCAATGTCATCCCAAAGCAGCATGTGCAACTCCACGAACTGGCCGTGGTCCGCGGCGATTTCAGGGCCGCTCGCGACCTCTACTATCAAATCCTGCCCCTGCTCGCCCTGATGGAGCAAGGCGGGAAGTACACGCAATTCGTCAAAGCTGGCTGCGAAATGATGGGGCAACCCGTGGGCCCGCCCCGCCGCCCCCTCTTGCCGCCCTCCGAGGGTGAATTGAGCGCACTCCGCCAACTCCTGGAACCGTTCTTGCCGTGAGCGTTCGGCCGTGACCGGGCCATGGTGGGCGCAAGGCGGGTGACGCTTGACCCTCATGCCAGGGGATGGTGCAATAGCACGTATGCCCAGCATCGAGGACACCCTCCGCAGCGCAATCGGCCAACTGCCCTTGGCCCTGGTCATCTTCCGCGCGGCCGATGGTTGCTTGATCGAGGCGAGTAGCGAGGCGTTGACTCGTGCTTGGGATGGTGGAACACTTGGCTTACCGTGCAAGGGTGAGCGCCCGCGGCCAGCCGCGTTGGCCGACCTCACGTTGGCCGGCCTGCTGTCCGGCGAAGCGGCGCAGCGCGTGCTCGCACTGGCACGGGCGCGTGCCGGCTGCTCGGAACCGGTCAATCTCGACTCATCCTTCGGTGTGGTGCGCGGGGAGACGCCATCCCCCTGGCGGCTTGCCCCATTGGGCGACTCCGACGTCTTCATGCTCTGGGCGTCTCCCATGGATTCGGCGACGGACGCCACCGGCGCCCATGGCTGGGCCTCGACGCGCGATTCACTCACCGGTTTGGCGGATCGTGCGGCGCTGATGAAGTATCTCACCGCCCGTTTCGACCCCGCCGGTGCCGCAGACGTTCCTGACGAGGGGGCACGCTCGGCGGTGGTTCGCCCAGGCGACGCTGGTGCTGGCGCCGCGGCGTTGCTCTTCGTCGATTTGGACCGCTTTAAGGTGATCAATGATCGGCATGGGCACATGGTGGGTGATGACCTTCTGCGGAGTCTGGCCGAGAAGATGACCCGTGCGCTGCGTCCCGGCGATTTGTTGGTCCGCTATGGTGGCGACGAATTCGTGGTCGTGGCCGAGGGGCTGTCCTCGGCCGACGATGCGGTGCGCATCGCCGAGCGACTGCTTGCCGTGTTGCGAGAGCCGCTGGAGGCGGTCGGCACCGAAGTGGTGGTGGGCGCCAGCATCGGGATCGCCCTTTTGCTCGGCGACCGGTGGCCCTCCCGCGGCGACACGCCGCCGCATGGATATCTGGCTAGCCGGGGGGGAAGTGACGCCGCCGCGCTGATCGACGCTGCCGATCGCGCCATGTACAGGGCAAAGGCTGCCGGGGGCAACTGTTGGCAATGGGCAGACGATGGCTCCCGTTGAACGCCTGCCATCGGGCGTTTGATTCGGTCGCCTCGGCAGCTTTCCCCCTGAAACTCCCGTGCTGCAATCTCGCCCCCCAAGAGAGTGGCTGTGTCTGCTCGAAAAATCCGCAAGACCGGCCGTTTCTCGGCAACATATTTTCAGAAAGGGCATTGATCAGCCCCGTTTCGTTCGAATGAGTTTCGCGTCTTCAATGGTCGAGAAATCGGCCGAGATTGGTTTTCCCCCGGCGCTTCCACGGTGGAAGTCAGCCTCAACACGTTCTGCTTTTTCAGGAGGAGTGAGGATGAGACGACGCAGCAGAGTATGGAAAGTGGCCGCTTGGTCGGCCGCGGTGGCGAGTGTGCTCGCCGTCGGCGGCATGCTGGCGACGGGCATCCCCGGCGATGCCACGGCAGACGATGCCACCCGGCAGGTGACGAGTTCCGAGGCAGTGGGTTCGGCCCGACAGCTCTCGCAGGCGTTTCGACAGGCTGCCGAGCAAGTCCTTCCAGCGGTGGTGGCCATTCGCGTGACACCCCAGGTCGCCTCGCGCGAGAAGACGCTGCATCCCTCGGCGGACGAGCCTGGCATGAAGCGCGAGTTCCGTTTCTTCGGAAACCCGGAAGACCTGTTGAAGCAGCATCCGGAACTGAAGCGTTTCTTCGATGACATGCCCGGTGGTTTCCCCAAGGGTTTGCCGGATATGAAACCCAAGGGACCGCAGTTCAGGATGCCCGGCCCGCGGCCGCGCGGCCTGGGATCAGGCGTGATTTTCGATTCCGACGGCCTGATCCTCACCAATAACCACGTTGTGGCCAACGGTGGTAAGGTGATGGTGAAGCTGCACGACGGACGTGAGTTCGAGGCCCAAAAGGTGTTCACCGATCCTAAGTCCGATCTGGCCGTCGTGCGCATCGACGGCGAGGACCTGCCCGTCGCCCCGCTGGGTGACAGCGATCGGGCGCAAGTTGGCGACTGGGTCCTGGCGCTGGGCGAGCCGTTTGGCTTGGAGGGCACGGTGACCGCGGGAATTGTTAGCGCGAAGAGCCGCGGCATTGGCATTACCGAGCGCGAAGACTTCATCCAGACCGATGCGGCGATCAATCCGGGTAACTCCGGCGGGCCGCTGATCAATCTGGATGGCGAGGTGGTCGGCATCAACACGGCCATCTCCTCGCGCACCGGCGGCTATCAGGGCATCGGGTTTGCCGTGCCGGTGAACCTGGCCAAGTGGGTCGCCGAGCAACTGGTCAGCGAAGGGAAGGTCCGCCGGGCCTACTTGGGAGTGGCCATTCAGCCGGTGACCTACCAGCTCTCCGAACACCTGGGCGTCCCCGTCCAGGGAGGGGTCCTGGTGACCGACGTCATGGACGGCACCCCGGCTGCCGAAGCGGGGTTGAAGAGCGGCGACGTGATCGTTGAGTTCGCCGGCAAGCAAGTCCGCAAAACCCTGCAACTGCAAGGGGTTGTGGAGCGAGCTAAGATCGGCCGGGCCTACCCCCTCGTGGTGGTCCGCGACGGTGAGCGGAAGCAGCTCTCGATCACTCTCCGCGAACAGCCGGCCGACTTCGGGCGTATGAGCGGTGGTGACCCGGAGCCCCAGGAAGAGCCACGGTCCGAGCCGGAGAAGTCGGAACTGGGCCGGCTGGGCATGACCGTTGAGCCGCTGACCGACGAGGTCGCCGGCCACCTGGGTCTGGAAGGCCACAAGGGCCTGGTCATCACCGAGGTCACTGCCGACGGACCAGCCGCCGAAGTGGGGCTCGCTGATGGAATGTTGATCACGCATGTGAACCGCAAGCCGGTTCACGGCGTCGAAGAAATGAAGAAGATGGTCGACGCCGCATCGGTCGAGACGGGCGTGTTGCTCCGCGTTCGCACCGAGCGGGGTGCCCGGTTCGTCGTTGTCAAGCCGCGGCAATAGGCTGCCGCGATGGATGGCGATCCGACACCGCCACGGTTGTCGGCCGGAAGATGTGTGACGTGTTGTGACTCGTGGGGCCGGCATGTCCGAGCACGGAACATGCCGGTCCCCAGTTTTTGCTCGGATGCCGCCCCTTCGGACAGGCGGCGTCTCGTTCCGGTAGAAGAGGCAACCATGGTCAACCAAGCATCGAAGGCATCGGACGCTGTCCACCTCTACTTGACCCAGATGGGGCGGACGAAGATGCTCACGCCGGCCGCCGAACGCGAGGTGGCCGAGCGAATTCAGCGCACCGGCAATCGCTATCGTCGAGCCTTGCTGGCCGACGACTTTGCTCTGCAAGCGGCGGCCGACACCCTGCAGCAGATCCTCGATGGCAAGGTCCGCATCGAGCGTCTGCTCAACCTCGCGCTGACCAACACCGCGAGCCGGCGACGGGCGGAGGCCATCATCCGGCTCAATCTGTCCACCGTCCGCAACTTGATCGAGCGCAACGGGCAAGACTTCCCCAAAACCGTCTCCCGACGATCGTCGGCGAAGGTGCGGATGGCGGCTCGGCGTCGTATGGCTTCGCGGCGCCGCAAGGCAGCCCGATTGCTCGAGGAATGCCCCTTGCGACGGCACGTGCTGGCCAGCATTCACCGCAAACAAGCGGAGATTAACGAGCGTATGCAGCGGCTCGACGCATCGCTGCAATCTTCCCCTCGATCGCGCCCGGCGGCGGATGTCGGCCGAGCGGCGTCCGGCGTCGGCACGCATGTCCCGGACGCGACGATCACGAACGGGGCACCCGGCGGGCCGATCAACCGGATTGGCCGTCTGGTGAAGGCCCGCACCGGCGACGCGCGAGCGGCTGGCGCGGCTCTCGCTGGCGAGGATCGGGAAGCCGCCCGATCGGAATTGGCTTACTTGATGAAGATCACGCGGCAGACACCGCGTACCCTGGCCCGTTACATCGCACGGCTGGAGTGGCTCCAACGGCGCCACGAGGCGGCGCGCCGCGAGTTGTCGGCGGCCAACCTCCGGCTGGTTGTCTCCATCGCCAAGAAGTATCGCAACCGCGGATTGAACTTCCTCGACCTGATTCAGGAAGGCAACACGGGGTTGATGCGCGCGGTGGACAAATTCGAGCCGGACCGCGGATTCAAGTTCGCCACCTACGCGACCTGGTGGATTCGCCAAGCCATCACGCGGGCCATCGCCGATCAGAGCCGGACGATCCGAGTGCCGGTGCACATGCTCTCGACGATGGACCAGCTTCGCGACGCGGAGCATGAATTGTTTCAATTGCACGACTCGGAGCCGAGCCTGGAACAGTCGGCCCGGCACGCGGGCGTGCCGCTGGCGAAGGCGGAGATGGCTTCGCGGATGAGCCACCGTCCGGTGTCGCTGGACGAGCCAATCGGAGATCAGAAGGACATGAATCTGGCCGAGATTCTCTCGGAGGAAGACGACCCGGCGGAGAATCCGAACCTCGACCACGAGTTGCTGCGCGGCCGGCTGGCCGATGCCTTGGAGCGGCTAAGCTACCGGGAGCGCGAAGTGCTGCGGTTGCGGTACGGCCTAGCCGACGGCTACGTCTACACGATGGAGATGATTGGGCAGATCTTCTCCGTCTCGCGCGAGCGAATTCGTCAGATCGAGAACGAGGCACTCCAGAAGCTGCAAAGCCCGGACTGCGCGGCCACGTTGTGCCACTTCCTCGGTGGTCAGGGGCTGGCCTTGGACGACACGGAGCCCCTCGATCAGGCCGCATCCTGATGGACTTGCCCAAGGGCCGGTTGGCTTGGCCAACGCGCCCAGCGCATGCGACGGGCGTAGGGCTACGGCAATTGGGCCGTCAGCTCTTCCACCAGCTCTGGTTCCTGGTCGGAGAGGTCGTTCACCGGATCGGGCGTTTGCCGGATGTCGTAAAGCTCGACATGTTTCAGGCCATCGCCCTTCTTCGTGGGTGTGACGATCAGGCGGTGAGTCGGAGTGCGAAGACTGACCGCGCGCCTCCAGTAGCTGGTTGCCGTGTCCCGGACTTTGTCCTCCTTGCCGGTGATGATCGGCCGCAGGCTCCGTCCGTCGAGCGGGTGCTCGGTCTTAACTTCCCGAAGTCCACACATGTCAACCAGCGTCGGGTAAAGATCGATCGTCTCGACCAGCGCGTCGGTCTTCAGGCCGTGCTGGCAGCCTGGGGCGCGAATCATCATGGTGCTGTGGACCGCCCGCTCGAACGGCGTGTGTTTACCCCAGAGCGCCGACTCGCCAAGGTGCCAGCCATGGTCACCCCAAACGACGACCACGGTTGATTCGCTCAGCCCGGTCTCGTCGAGCGTGTCGAGCACCCGGCCGATCTGCCGGTCGACGTAACGCGTGCATGCCAAATAGGCTCGACGAGCCCTGATTTGATCTTCCCCCGCGAGCGGGTTCTTCTTGGGGAACGGGAAGCGGTACTTGTAGAACTCTCCGCTGGGGTGCCAGTAGGGTGAATCGATCTTGTGGGGGTGGGTCGGCGCCGGAACGTCGACCTGCTTCATTGCCTCCCAGTCGCCGCGCGTGGCGACAAACGGCAGGTGCGGCTTGTAGAATCCCAGGCCGAGGAAGAACGGTTTGCCGGCCGCCTTCATCTCGCGGAGCTTCTCACAGGCTCGACGCGCCATCAATCCGTCCGGCAAGTCTTCGTCCTCCTCGGCCACGAACTCCATCAAGTCGCGGTGTCCCTTGCCGTCCTCGCGGTGTCGGCCGTTGGCGTAGGCAAAGAAGGCGCCCCAGCCACGTTTCCAAGGGCCATACGGGGTGGCCAATTCATCCCAGGCGTTGGGCAACTCGTGACGTCCGTCGCCTGATCCGTTGTAGGCGTAAATGCGGCCGTCGGGTGTATGGGAGATCTTACCGATGCAAATGGTGTGATAGCCGGACCTGCGGAAAAACTCGGGCATCGACTGCGCGCCCTCGGTCCTTTTCTGGTTCAACGAGTCGAGGGTGTGATTGCTGCGTGTCACGCCGGAGTGGGCGGGGCTCCGGCCAGTAAGCAGCGCATAGCGCGACGCTCCGCAGGTGGGCACCTGCACGAAATGATTCGTGAACAACACGCCCTGCTTCGCCAACCGGTCGAGCCGCGGCGTTTGGGCGTACTCCACGCCGTAGCAACCCAACTCGGTTCGGAGGTCGTCGACCGCAATGAATAAAACGTTCAGCGGCTGTCCTTCGTCGCGATCCGCCGCCAGGAGCGGCATGCATGCGACAAACAGTAGCGGCAGCGACGGCAATACGCGGCGGGCAAGACCGTTCATCAGGGCGGGCTCCATCTGGCGCGGGGTGGGGCGAGGACCCCAGTGTACAACGCTGCCAGTCTAGCATGACATGCGGGCTGGAGGCAAATAGCGGACGCGCAAAACCAGGAGGATTGCAAAGTCGATTGCAGTTGGCGTTGAGCCTCCACACGTCATTCCCGCGCCGGGCCGTCATTCCCGCGCACGCGGGAATCCAGGGAATTGGGACGGATCGCTGGATTCCTGATACCCGCTTTCGCGGGCACAAGCTTCTCGGGAATGACCGAAGAAATCGACTTTGCAATCCTCCTGCGTGCAAAACGCAATACCTGTTCTTCCACCGAAAGCAGAGGGCTTGGCGGTTCCCGGCGCACGCATCGAGCAGCCGACAGCCTACACGCGGTTGCGAGCCGTGTAACGGGTATGGAGCAACTCGTGCGACTGATGGCCCAAGGGCTCCCCGAGGAACTGTTCATAGAGTTCCAGCACGGCGGGATTCTCGTGCGATTTGCGGAGCCGCTTCTCCTCGTCTTCCAGGTAGATCGCGGCGATGCGCTTGGCGCGGATGTCGTTATCGGTGAAGCGGGGCTGGCCACCGCCGCCAATACAGCCGCCGGGGCATGTCATGACCTCCACGAAGTGATACTCCCGCTCGCCCGCCTTCACCGAGGCGATCACCTTCTGGGCGTTGGCCAGCCCATGGGCGACGGCCACGCGGACGGTCACGCCGTCGAGGAAGTTCCACTCCGGCTTCGGGTCCTCGATCACCACTTCGGCCTCCTTCACGCCGTCCAGCCCCGTCACGGGGGCCACGTGCAGGTTGTCCATGGGCAGTTCCCGGCCGGTGACGATCTCGTAGGCGGTGCGGAGGGCGGCTTCCATCACCCCGCCCGTGTTGGCGAAGATATCGGCCGCTCCGGTCGAGAGGCCCAGCGGAGCGTCCATTTCCTCGTCGGGCAGCCGGTCGAACTCGATGCCCGCCGCGCGGATCATCTTACCCAGTTCGCGCGTGGTGAGGACGACGTCGACGTCGCGTACTCCGCTGGCGTCCATTTCTGGCCGGCCCGCCTCGAACTTCTTCGCCGTGCAAGGCATGATCGAGACAACGAAGATGTCCTCGGCCCGCTTGCCCAGCTTCTTCGCGTAATAGCTCTTCGCGACCGCGCCGAACATTTGCTGCGGAGATTTGCAAGTGGAAAGATTGGGCAGCAGGTCCGGATGAAAATACTCCATGTACTTGATCCACCCGGGCGAGCAACTGGTGAACATCGGCAGGGCCGGGCCCGCCTCCGCCTCGGCGCCATCGTCCGAGGTCAGGGCCTGCTTGAGCCGAGTGAGGAGTTCGGTTCCTTCTTCGAGGATCGTCAGGTCGGCGGCGAAATTGGTGTCGAACACGGCGTCGAAACCGAGCCGACGCAGGGCGGCGACCATCTTGCCGGTCACGCGCGTGCCCGGCGGATAGCCAAAGCATTCGCCCAGGGCGGCGCGAATGGCCGGAGCGGTCTGCACGACCACGTGTTTCTCCTTCGCGTCGATCGCCTTCCACACGTCCTCGATCTGGTCCCGCTCGGTGATCGCTCCCACCGGGCAGACCGCCGCGCATTGGCCGCACTGCACGCAGGCCACGTCGGCCAGGTCGAGATTGAACGCCGGGCCGATCACCGTGTCGAACCCTCGGCTTTGCGGGAACAGGGCACCGACGTTCTGCGTTTCGGCACATACCGACACGCAACGCCGGCATTTGATGCACTTGCCCGTGTCGCGCTGCAGGGCCGGCGTGGAAACGTCCACGCGCCGGGCGGTCTGCTCTCCCGCGTAATTGATTTGCCGGATGCCCAACTCGGCGGCCAAGGCGCTCAGTTCGCAGTCGTCGTTGCGATCGCAGGTTTGGCAGTCGCCATTGTGCTCGGAGAGGAGCAGTTCGACGACCGCACGCCGCGCATCGCGCACCCGACGAGTATTCGTGCGGACGACCATGCCGTCGCGGACCGGCATGGAGCAACTGGCGACGAGGTTACGCGCGCCTTCGATGTCGACCACGCATACCCGGCAGGCACCGATGGCCTGCAAGCCTTCGACGTAGCAGAGTGTGGGGATGCGGATGCCGGCCTGGCGTGCGGCCTCCAGCACCGTGGTGCCCTCGGGCACTTCGACGGGGATATTATTGACGGTGAGCTTGGGCATGATAACCGTGTGCAAAATGGTAAAGGGTTGACCGTCGGGAAAGGGCAGGCATTCGCCACGTGGGTTTTGAGCTTCGAACTCTGCTGGTCACGTCGTCTGCATCTCTTGCCGCACGTCGGCCAGTTCGCAGCCTTCGGCGCATTCGCGCTTGCCGTAGTCGCATCGCAGGCATCGCTTCGATTGGCGGACGGCAATCGCCTCGCGCCAGGGCTGCTCCACTTCGTCGAAGTTGAACCGCCGCCGCTCCACCGGGATCATCTCCAATTTCTCGCGCGGCGTTTCGGTCGGCTCGGCATCGGGGTCGAAGAACGTGTCGACCTCGCGCGTCTGCCGCCAGAACGCATGGTCTTGGCCGGTGAGGTAGAGGTCGATTCCTCGGGCTGCCCGTTCGCCGGCCGCCACCGCCTCGACCACCGAGGAGGGGCCGGTGACGGCGTCGCCGCCGGCGAAAATCCACTTTTCGGAGGTTTGGCCGGTCACTGGGTTCACGTCGATGAACGTGTTGTTGCGAACTTTCAAAGGCGACCCGTCGCAGATGCGCTGCAAGTCGAGCGATTGACCAATGGCCACGAGGATTTGATCGGCGTCGAGCGTGTAGGCGTCCCCCCGGGCCTCGGGCCGACGGCGGCCGGAGCGGTCGAACTCACCCAACTGCATGGGCACGCAACGGACGCCCACGACTTTCTTGTTCTCCGTGACGACTTCGACCGGGGCGGTTAGCAGCTTCAGTTCGACGCCTTCGGCCAGCGCCTCCTCGATCTCCTCTTTGTAGGCCGGCATCACCTCGCGACTGCGGCGATACACCACGGTTACCTTCTCCGCCCCGAGCCGGACGGCCGTGCGCGCGGCGTCGATGGCCGAGTTTCCGCCGCCGATCACCACCACCTGTTTGCCAACCGGGACCGAGCCGCGGAGGTTGTAGGTGCGGAGGAACGAGAGCGCGTCGGTGATGCCCTCGGCCCCGTCGCCGGGGATTCCCAGGCCAACGCCCTCCGGTGCCCCCACTCCAAGGAACACGGCCTCGCATCCCTCGGCTCGTAGCGACTTGAGCGAGAAGTCGACCCCCAGGCGGAGACCGGTGAAAATCTCTACCCCAAGCTGTTCGACCATGCGGACCTCGCGGGCGACGATCTCGCGCGGCAGCCGATAAGCGGGAATCGCCTGAACGAGCATCCCGCCCGGCCGTGGTTCGGACTCGTACACTTTGGGCCGGTATCCTAGTCGGGCCAGGAAATAGGCACAAGAGAGACCCGCCGGGCCCGCGCCCACGATGGCGATCGACCGTTTGGCATTTCTCTCGTCTTCCCGGACCTCGGGCAACTGGAAGGTGATCTCCTGGTCGACCATGAACCGCTTGACCCCGCGAATGGAAACTGGAGCGTCCAGAGCGGCCCGCCGGCACTTCTCCTCGCACGTGTGAAAGCAGACGCGGGAGCAGATGGCCGGGAACGGATTGCGTTCGCGGTGCAGTTTGAGCGCTTCGGCGTAACGCTTCTCCCCCACGAGAGAAACGTAGCCGGGAATGTCGACATTAGCCGGGCAAGCGCTGGAACAAGGTGCATCGACCAGCGCCGCGCAGACGCCGGCCCGGCAGCGCCGGTCGCGAATGTGCTCGACATACTCGTTGCCGAAGTGGCGGATCGTCGAAAGCACCGGGTTGGCCGCCGTTTGGCCCAAGCCGCAAAGCGAGGCATCTTTGATGATCTCGCCAAGCTCGATCAACCGATCGACATCGGCCTCTTCGCCGCGACCGTCGCAAATCCGCTCGAGGATTTCCAGCATGCGCTTTGTTCCGACGCGGCAGGGAACACATTTGCCACACGATTCTTCCTGGACGAATTCCAGGAAGTAGCGGGCCACGTCGACCATGCAGGTGTTCTCGTCCATGACGATCAGCCCGCCGGACCCCATGATGGCACCGAGTTCGGAGAGCGATTCATAGTCGAGCGGCACGTTCAGGTGTTGGCGCGGGATGCAGCCGCCGGAGGGGCCGCCGATCTGGGCCGCCTTGAACTCTTTGCCGCCGGCGATGCCACCGCCAACGTCGTAGATCAAATCGCCCAGCGACATGCCGATCGGCACCTCGACCAGCCCGGAATTCTTGATCGCGCCGGCCAGGGCGAAGACTTTGGTACCCCGGCTGCCGTCGGTGCCGCGCGAGGCATACCACTCGCCTCCCTGGCGGATGATCGCCGCGACGTTGGCATAGGTCTCCACGTTGTTCAGCAGCGTGGGCTTGCCCCACAGACCGCTTTGCGCGGGAAACGGCGGACGGGGCCGAGGTTCGCCGCGGTTGCCTTCGATCGACGTGAGCAGGGCCGTCTCCTCGCCGCAGACGAACGCCCCGGAGCCCATGCGGATTTCCAACTGGAAGTCGAAGCCGCTCCCGAGGATATTCGATCCCAGCAGACCGCGTTCGCGGGCTTGTCGTAATGCGTGATTTAGCCGCTCGACCGCCAGCGGGTATTCCGCCCGCACGTAGACGTACCCCTGCGAGGCGCCGACGGTTCGGGCGGCGATGATCATACCCTCGATCACGCTGTGTGGATCGCCTTCGAGCAGGCTACGGTCCATGAACGCACCGGGGTCGCCTTCGTCGGCATTGCAGACGACGTATTTGGTCTGGCCTTCGGCGTCGCGGGTGAACTTCCACTTCAGCCACGTGGGGAAGCCGGCGCCACCCCGGCCCCGGAGGCCGGACTGCTTCAGTTCCGCCAGGACGTCGACTTTCGTGTCACCATTGGAGCCGGTCGTGAGCAACTTGGCCAGGGCTTGATAGCCGTCGCGCGCGATGTACTGTTCGATCTCGCGGGGATCGATAACACCGCAGTTGTGCAGGACGATTTTCGTTTGCCGCTTGAAGAAGTCCATCTCGCCGGCCTTGGGCAGGTGGCGGCCATCGGCCCGGCGGTGCGTGAGCCGCTCGACCACGTGCCCCTTTGCCACGTGTTCCTGCACCAGTTCCTGCGCGTCCTGTGGCTGGACCTGTTCGTAGAACACGTCGTCGATCATCACCACCGGCCCACCCGAGCAGGGGCCCATGCAGCCGGTTTCCAGCAGGCCAACGCGGTCGGACAGGCCGCGAGTGATCAGTTCTTGTCGCAGGGCCGCGCGAAACCCCTCGGCCCCGGAGGCAATGCAGCTGGCCCCCATGCAGATTCGCACCTGTCGGTGGCCTTCCTCGAACTGCTCCTCATACCGCGAGCGAACCTCGTCGCGGAGTTGGTCGAGCTGGGCGGTGTTGGCAATGATTTGGCTCATGGGTGTAGCGAGATGCTAAATGTTGGGGCGTGAGATTGTTGGGGTGCTGACTTCGCCCTTCGGCTTAAGGGCCGCGGTCGGCCCGCGGAGGTCGTTCCAGCGGCAAACGTTGGCTTGGGGGGTACGCTCAGTTTTCCTTGCCGTTGGAGCCGCGATATTGGTCGAGGATGCGCCCGAGTTGCGGTGGGCGGACGCGCTGGTGGACATCGTTGTCGATCATGATCACCGGGGCCAGCCCACAGGCGCCGAAGCAGCGGCCCACGTCCAGCGAAAACTGGCGGTCGGGCGTGGTTTCGCCGACCTCGATCCGCAGTGCATCTTTCAGCCCCTCGAGCACTTCCTTGCCGCCACGCACGTAGCAGGCCGTACCCAGGCAGACCTGAATGAGGTGTTTGCCTCGTGGCACGGTGGAGAAGTAGGAGTAGAAACCCACCACGCCGGCCACTTCGCTGTAGGGCTTGTCCAGCGCCGTGGCAACCATCTTCAACGCCGCCTCCGGCAAGTACCCGAACATCCGTTGGGCAATCTGCAAGACGGGGATTAGCGCGCCAGGTTGGCCGGCGTAGCCCTCGAGGACTTCGCTGAATCGGGCGAGTGCTTGTTCCTCATCGATCTCGCCATTGCCGCACTGGCACGCGCACTGACAGTCGGAGGACGTGTCGCCCGGTTTCGCTGCATTGTCAGCCAGTTCTTCCGTGGACATGTTACGCCTTCTTTAGCCTGTGGAAACTCGTCAGGCCGACCGTCGTAGGGTCGGCGGAATGAACGACTCGGGGGCACCGGCGCACTCCCCAGGGGGTAGCCAGCGCGACGCGGTGGGCTAGCATGCCGAGCGGGCCCACTGCCGCCGCCGATCTGCTTTACCACAAAGAGGTTGGCGACAATTCCGGAGTGGGCCAACAGCCGAAACCTTCAGAATAACGCACCAATTAAAAAACGCAAGGCCAGTTCCCGCCGGTCAAATCGGGGTCGGACCGTCGATCCACGGCGGTCGCTGGGCGAACGGGCCGACGTCGTCCCAAGTCCCTGGATTCCCGCGTGCGCGGGAATGACGGATTGTTGAGGATGGCGAAGGCATTGTCCTCCCATGGATTCCCGCGTGCGCGGGAATGACGAAAGAAATCGACGTCGGAATCCCTCTGCGCTCGCTGCTTGCGGGGAAGCGTTTGTTCGCTCACAATGTGCTAATGGAACCGGCTCCCGACCAAAACGCTCGTTTTGGTTGGGCCGTGCTGGTCAGCTTGTCGTCGCAAGCCGGAGGGCCCGTCGTCCCGCAGCGTATAGTTCATTCACCCGCCGAGGAAAGTATGAGTCTGATCGCCAAGATCTCCCGTTGGGCAGCTTCGCATCACGCCGTCGCACTCGCGGCGATTCTTGCCTTCTTCTTGCTTGATGGCCGCGCGTCGTCTGCCCCCGCGGGCTCGACCAGCCAGGAATATCCCCGCCCGAACGTGATTCTGGTGATGACCGATGACCAGGGCTACGGCGATCTGGCCGCCCACGGCAATCGGTACTTGAAGACGCCGGCGCTCGATAAGCTGCATCGCGAAAGCCTGAGGCTGACCGACTTCCATGTCGACCCGACCTGCTCGCCGACCCGTGCCGCGCTGATGACGGGTCGCTACTCCTGCCGTACGGGGGTCTGGCACACGATCATGGGCCGCTCGATCCTGCGGCGCGACGAGGTCACCATGGCCGACCTGTTGGCCCAAGCCGGCTATCGGACGGGCATTTTCGGCAAGTGGCACTTGGGCGACAACTGGCCCTATCGGGCGATGGATCGCGGTTTCCAGGAGTCGCTCGTCCACGGCGGAGGTGGTATCGGCCAGGCACACGATTACTGGGGCAACACCTATTTCGATCCGGTGCTGTGCCACAACGGCGAGTGGAAGGAGTACGAGGGCTACTGCACCAACATCTTCGTCCGCGAGGCGATTCGCTTCGTCGAGCAGAATCGTCGCCGGCCATTCTTCCTCTATCTGGCACCGAACGTGCCGCACGGCCCTTTTCAGGTGCCCGAAGAATACGCGGAAATCTACCGTCGGGCGGGTGTCAAAGGGCAGTTGGCTAACTTCTACGGCATGATCCACAACTTCGATGAGAATCTTGGCCGCTTGTTGGATCGGGTCGATCAGCTCGGCCTGGGCAACAATACCGTCATCATCTTCCTGACCGACAACGGCACCTCGGGCGGCGGTTTCAACCACGCGATGCGCGGACGCAAGGGCTCGCCCTACGACGGCGGACACCGCGTGCCTTGCTTCATCCGCTGGCCGGCGCGGCTCCGCGGCGGCCGCGACGTGGAGCACATCACCGCTCATGTCGACCTGCTGCCCACCATTCTCGATTTCTGTCGCGTGCCACATCCGCGCGAGATCGAGATCGACGGCAAGAGCCTCATCCCCTTGCTAGTTAATTTGGAGAACTGGTATCAACGCAAGTTGTTCGTCCAATCACACCGGGTGGACAAGCCGATCAAGTGGCGCAATTCGGCGGTGATGAACGAGCGATACCGGCTGGTGGACGGGACGCAGTTGTTCGACATTGAAGAAGATCCAGGGCAGCGGTTTAACATCGCCGGCCGGAAGCCGAATGTTTACGCTGAAATGCGCGAGGCGTACGAGCACTGGTGGGATGACGTCTCCAAGCGATTCGACGAATACGTGCGCATCCCGCTGGGCGCGCCGGAGGCGAATCCCACGACGCTCAACTGCCACGACTGGCACGGGGCTGTGGTCCCCTGGCATCAGCAACACATCGCCAAGCGCGTGGTGGCCAACGGTGAATGGGCCGTCGAAGTGGTGCGCCCCGGAAGGTACCGTTTTACGCTACGGGAACGGCCGGCCGTCGCTGGATTTCCGCTGAAGGCTCAGTGGGCCCGAGTGGAAGTGGCGGGCGAGTCGGCTTCGGCCCGAGTAACCGAGGGAGCCACGGGCGTGCCGCTGGAGTTGCAACTGCCGTCGGGCGACGCCATGGTGAAGACGATTCTCGTCGAGGGTGGCCAGCCGCGGCGGGGCGCCTACTTCGTGGAAGTGGAGTACCTTGGCCCGCCACGGGAGTCCGGTGAAGCAGTGACGCCGAAACCACGAGCGCCAAACACACCGAGCAAACGGCCCGCGCGGAGCGCCTACGACTGAGTGGCTCGCTGGGCTGGCGGGAGGATGCCGCCGGCTCCGAGTATGCCGTGCCGGGGAAAAACGTCCGGCGCCACGGTCTCGCTTTGGGATCACCACTTCACATCGACGTCGGGATGCTCCTCCGTGAATTTGTCCTTGCCCGCGGCCGAGACGTTCGACATCGTCAGGTCGAGCGTCCTCAGTTCTTTCAAGTTGGCGAGCTGTTGCAAGCCTTCATCGCCGACCTGCGTTTTGCCGAGATTCAGGTAGCTCAGGCTGTCGATCTTGCCGATTGCGGCCATCCCCGCATCGCCGACTGCGGTGCCTTGCAGGCTGAGCCAGTCGAGTTTGTTCAGGCCGGCCAGATGCTGGAGCCCCTCGTCGGTGACTTGCGAATTCCAGAGGTCGAGCCGTTCGAGCGACTTGAAGTTCGAGCCGATCACCTCAAGGGCCTGATCGTCGGCCTCGGTTTCGGAGAGGTCGAGGCGGCGGAGGTTGGCCATGTCCTTCAAGTGAGCGATTCCCTCGCCACTGACCGGCGTGTCTCGCATGGAAAGCGAGGTCATCTCCGTAAGCCCGGCCAAGTTTCCAAGGCCTTCGTCGCTGATGTAGGTGCGGAAGAGGGTCAGCTCGCGGAGGTTTGTCAGCGGTTTCAGCGAGGCCAGGCCTTCGTCGGTAACGCCCACGTCTTCCAATGCCAGGACCTTCAGTTGGGTTAATCCGGAGAGATACTCAATACCCTGATCGCTAACCGATGGGCTGCGGAGCTTCAGCGCGACCAGGTTCTCGAGCCCGCGCAGGTGCTCCAGGCCCATGTCGGTGACCATCACGCATCCACGCAGATCGAGCAGCCGCAACTGCTTCATTTCGCCGATGTGTTCCAGCCCCTGATCGGTGATGTTGTTGTAGAGCAACTCCAGCCGCTCCAGGTTTGGCAATTCCTGGAGGTGGACCATTGCCTCGTCGGTCATGTAGGTACTGCGACGCAAGTTGAGCGCTTCAAGCTGTTTGATCTCGGCCAGTTGGGCGATACCTGCGTCGGTCACCTCGGTGTTGAAGAGCGTGAGGTCCTTGAGGTTTTCGAGTCGTGTCAGCCGGGCGACGCCATCGTCCGTGATCCCGGCTCCCCAGAGAGTGAGCGAGCGAACGTCGTCGAGTGTGGTGATCAGTTGCAGATCGGCATTGGTGGCAGGGATGTTCTCCAGATCGACGGCGACCACCCGCCCATCCTCGCGCGTGAGGCGTCCGCCCAACTCTTCAATGCGCGCCACGACCACGGCCTGCACAGCCGCTTTGGCTGCCTGCCCGTCCTCCACGGGCAAATCCTCCGGCGACTCATCGCCGGGTACTTCTTCGGGCTCGTCGGGAGAGGTCTCCTCGGGAGCAGGGCGTACCACCATGGGCGCGGTTGTGTGGGGCATCGGGCGCGGCGCCGTCGTGTGCGCCATGGGGCCGGTGACGTGCGGCGCCGGACCGGTGGTTTGGCCGTAGCGGAACGGGGCCGTTGTGCCGGGGCGGCCATGAAAACCCGTGGTACCGGCCGAGGGGCCAACGGCAGTCGTGCCCGCCGGAGGCGTCTCCGGTCGCTCGGAAACGGGCGGCCGACATCCGGCTGGCAGCAGTGCCAGCGCAAGTATCGCGGCGAGGGGGGCGCAAGTCGCAAGTCCGGGAATGGCAGTCAGGCGCTTCATGGCAGTCGTCGGTAATTCTTGGGTTCTGGGAGGTTGGTGCGAGTTGTCGGTTGCCGTGGGTTCGCCGTGCAGCAGGGACCCATGACGCCCGGGCGGGGCTCTCTGGCGGCGACTCGCAGCCGCGGGGCATTTTGGCGACCGTTTCGCGGGGGCTCCTCGGGGCCGCCTGGGCCGGGACGTGCACAGCCAACGAACAGGGGATGTCCAGGCCGGGCAACCCCACAAACCGTTTACGGTAGTCCATCAGTTCGCCGTGTGCAAGTGGATCGTCTCTTGCGTCCCGCTCCCCGCTTTCACGGGCAGAAGCTTCTCGGGAATGGCGGAGGAAATGGACTTTGCAATCCTCCCGGCCCCGATTGGGGCGAATTGACGTGGCAATCCGGCCCTGTTATGCTGAAAAAGACGGGGCGAAACCGACAGCCGGGGCGAAACCGGCCCCGGGCAGCCCTCTCGGCGGTATGGCCCGCCACGTTCCCCCCAATTCCTTTTTCCCCCCTCGATTGAACCCAGGAGTAACGCATGTCTCACCGCAATTCACGCCGCCGGTTCCTGAAGACCACGGCCGCCGTCGGCGCCGGCTACTTCGTCGCCTCGGGCTTGCAGGCCGAAGAGAGCAAGTCACCCAACGAGAAGATCGCCATGGCCAGCGTCGGCATCGGCGGCAAGGGCTCGAGCGATTCGCGCGACGCCAGTCGCTCGGGTGACATGGTCGCCATTTGCGACGTCGACACGAAGCGTCTGGACGGTGCCGCCAATCGCTACAAGGGCGCCCGAAAGTTCACCGACTTCCGCGAGATGCTGGAGAAGATGGGCGACAAGATCGACGCCGTCACCGTCAGCACCCCCGACCACACGCATGCCCCGGCGGCTTTGATGGCCATGCGGATGGGCAAACATTGTTTCTGCCAGAAGCCGCTCACGCATTCGATCTACGAGGCCCGACTGCTCGGCCAGGTGGCCAAGGAGAAGGGCGTTGCCACGCAGATGGGTAACCAGGGCACGGCGGGCGCGGGACTGCGCAAGGCCGCGGCGGTGCTCCAAGCTGGCGGGCTGGGCACGGTTTCGGAAGTCCATGTGTGGACCAACCGACCGATCTGGCCGCAGGGCGGACCTCGTCCCGAACCGAAGGACGTGCCAGACCACCTGAAATGGGATCTTTGGATCGGTCCGGCGCCGATGCGCCCCTATGGGCCCGGCTATCATCCGTTCGCATGGCGTGGCTGGTGGGACTTTGGCACCGGCGCGTTGGGCGACATGGCCTGTCACACGATGAACATGCCCTACATGGGACTTGATCTGCGTGACCCGACGTCGGTTCAGGCGATCACTTCCGGCCATAACAAGGACAGTTACCCAAAGTGGTCGATCATCACCTACGATTTTCCCGCCAACGCCACGCGCAAGGCGCTGAAGATGGTTTGGTACGACGGCGGCAAGCGCGTGCCGGAGGAACTGCTCGAAGGCGAGAAGATGTCGAGGAGCGGTTGCCTGGTGATCGGCGAGAAGGGCAAGTTGTATTCCGGGAACGACTACGGCTCCGGCTACAAACTGCTGGCCGGCGCGGAAGAGCCCGAAGTGGAATTCGAGCGTTCGCCGGGCCACTTCCAGGAATGGGTTCGTGCGATCAAAGGCGGCCAGCCGGCCCGCTCGAATTTCCCGGACTACGCCACGCCGCTCACCGAGACGGTGCTCCTGGGCAACTTGGCAGTCTGGACCGCCGCCGAGGGCGAAGGCCCGAAGGTGCAATGGGATGCCAAGAACCTGAAGTCGACGAACGTCGAGGGGCTTGAAGAGATCGTCAAGCCCGAGTACCGCGAGGGGTACGTCCTCGATGCTTGATTTTGCCCACTGACGGCAATTCAGTTGACCGCAATTCAGCCCCAGGCGTGCCGGGTTATGGTTCCCGGAGCGTCGGGATGTGGCAATCAATCGAAGCCCCTCTCTCGCCCGCCGGGAGAGGGGCTTTACGTTGGCGCCCGGGGCGGCGGGGAGTGCCGCGAACGAACTGCGGTACCCGTCGGTCTGCTCACCGGCCGCGGGAACCCGGCCGCGGCGGCGTCGAGGAGTCATCGGCCGAGCAGAAACTCGCGCAACGCGTCGTAATACTCCAGCGGTTGCGGATCGTTATGATCCAAGCCGGGCAGGACAATCCACTCCTTGGGCGTCGCCCGTTCCGCGGCGGCAAATAGTTGCTCGCCCTGCTCGATGGGTACCAGACGATCGGCGTCGCCATGGGTTTGCAACAGCGGTCCGGCATACTGCCCGATTTTCTCCAGCGAGTCGAAGCGGTTGCGCATCACCCATCTGGCCGGCAGGAACGGATAAAGACGTCCGGCCATGTCGGGCAACGAGGTGAAGGTGCTCTCCAGCACAAGGGCCTCGGCCCCGTCGCGGGCGGCCAACTCGACGGCCACAGCGCCTCCGATTGAGCGCCCCATCATCACGATTTCCTCCTCGGCCAGCCCGGTGCGCTCGGCCAGCCAGCGGCGCGCGGCCCGGGCGTCGGCGTAAACGCCTTCTTCGTCCGGACGGTCGCCCTCGCTACGGCCATATCCACGGTAGTCGAAGATCAGCACGCTGACGGCGGCCCGGTCTCGCAGCAGCCGCATCGTTTCGGCCCGCCATGACAAGTTGCCCGCGTTCCCGTGGCAAAACAACACGGTGGCGACCGGGTCGGGGTGCTCCAGGTACCAGCCGTGCAGCCGGGTACCGTCGGCCGACTTGAACCAGGCCTCTTCTTGACCCAGGCCGGGTGGCGACCATTCACCCGAGGGATGCTTGGCGGGGAAGAATATGAAGGATTCCTCGAACCACATCATTAATAAGACGATGACCAGATAGGCAACCAGGACAACCCGCGCGATTCGCCACAGGATTCTCAGAAAGGATTCCATGTTGTGTCGGTTGCGTGGCGTGTCGATTGCATGGCGTGCCACCGGGGGGCCGAGTTGTGGAATACCGCAGGCCTGACCCTTGACAGCATATCCGGCCATCGGCCGGACAACAAGTTGTTGGCTTGGGTTCGAAGCACACGCTCACCTTCTTGACACCAGCCCCCGGGAGCCCACGGGGCGGTGCCCATGGGCTCGTTCCGGGGTACCAATGTCCGCGCGTGGGCCCTCGCTCGTGCGGGGCTCAATCTGCCTCGGCTGAGTCGGCGATCAGAAGTTGTAGTTGGGGTTGTTGATGTCGAAGTCGGCGTCGGTGAAGCCCGGATTAAGCTTTAGATCGAGGTAGGTGTACTCCTCGATCAGTTCGGGGGCCCCGCCTTTTTCTCGCGGCCAACTGTAAGCGGCGTAGCGGATGGGGACGTTCAATTCGTCGTCGACGAAGATGCGTGCCAGGTGGAAGCGGAAGTTGCGCCGCGGGACTGGGTGAATCGCCTCGATGCAGGTGCACTGGCGATCGGCCACTTTCGCGCCGCGGTAGAACTTCACCTCGCACTCGCCGTACTTGATGTCGTGTTCGGCGACCTCGACCAGCCGGCGGGTGAGGTTGAGGATGCCCATCTCGGTGAGCGGGTAGCGCTGACCCTGCATGGCGATGACGCCGTCCGGCTTCAAGGAGACGGTTCCGAACATCTTCCCCCGCATGCCGACGCCGTGAGCCCACATCTTGCCGTCGTTCTTGTTTTCGACGTAGACGCATTCCTGGCCCTTGAGGTTGTTCGGCGCGAGGAAGTAGAGGTAAACGCTAAACGGCTCGTGACGGACCTTGACGAACATGCGTTCATAGTCGCCCACCTCATCACCAATTCGCTCGCGTTTGACGAGCACGGCCGAATAGTCGCGAATCTGCTCCATCTCCCGCAGGCCGCTATACGCCCAACGGAGGGCCGGCATCAATGGATGCTCGTTCGGCCGCTTCTGGATGTCCATGCCTCGCTGCGCTTGCGCGTTTCGCTCGGCTACCTGATAGGACCGCTGTTGCGGTTGTTGAGCATGCTGCCGAGGTTGCTGGGCTCGCTGCTGCTGCTGCTGCTGTTGTTGTTGGTAAGGCCGCTGCTGCCGTGCCTGATCGACGGCCGGGTAACGCCGGGGCTGATACCTCGAATCCTGGCCATGGGCAAACGTGGTGATCGCCAGCGAGACGGCCGCGACGGTCAGCAGTTTCGATCCGAGGCGGGGGGAAAAACCAAGTGTCATCACGTACACTCCTTTGTACGGGTCAGTTTTAGGCACGCCATTCCATGAGGGTGCTTCGGTCCGGAGGTGTCCGGGTTCCTTCAATCATTCGCTGTCCGACGAACCGTCTTCGACCCCGGGTCGATGACGCGAAGCCATTCCTTGCCCGGCGGCTCCGGAGCAATTCGCCCCATCAACCATTGGTCGGACCGAGAATGCTCTTCATCGGCATTTGTTTCACGCACTTTCGAGTTGGTCGCCCGTGATGGGGCCGACGGCCGTTCGCCACCGGTTGCTTCCGCGCTGAACACCGCTCAAGCCGGTCATCCGCCTCGACAGCGCATTCATACGCCACATTTTGTCGTGGAGACGATCAGGGAAAGTCTCCTGGGCCAGGGCTCCGGGACATCGTCAGCTCTGGTTTGCGTCCCCCCGCAGCTCCGTGGCCTCCACTTCTACATAATCGGCTTATCGCCTATTCTCGGTGTTGGAATTACAATCTCGATAACCAGTTCGGGCATTTTCGCCGCCGTCGCGTCCGTCACAGTCGGACAAGCCATCGGTGGCCCGCAAATCTTACCCATTTTCCAATCCGGGAGGGAGACCAGTTTCGTGCCGAATTCACAACTCAAGGTGAAACGGATCGTCTCGGTGCCGTTTGAGGAGAATGCCTATCTTGCCTATCTTGATGGGTCCGGAGAGTGTGTGGTGGTCGACCCAGGGCTGGAGCCGAACCGTGTCGTGGAGGCGGTCCGGGAAGCCGGTTTGCGGCCGACCGCCATCCTGAACACGCACGGCCACAGCGATCACATCGCTGGCAACGAATCGCTTAAGGATGCTTGGCCCGATTGTGAACTCGTGATCGGCCACGGCGACGCGGAGAAGCTCACCAACCCTACGCTGAATCTATCGGCGATGTTCGGAGCCTCGCTGACCAGCCCCCCGGCCGATCGACTGGTGGCCGATGGTGAGCGGTTCTCGGCGGCGGGCATCGCCCTCCGCGTGGCCGAGATCCCCGGGCACTCGGTGGGTCACGTGGTCTACATTGCCGAGGAAGTGGACCCGCTGGTCGTTTTTGTCGGCGATGTGATTTTCGCGGGCAGTGTGGGACGCACGGACTTCCCCGACGGCGACTTCGATGCACTGGCTCGTGGCATTCGCGAGAAACTCTACGCTCTGCCGGACGAGACACGGTTGCTCTGTGGCCACGGCCCGGAGACCACCGTGGGACAGGAGAAGCAGGGAAACCCGTTTGTGAGCGGGTAGGAGTGCGGTTGCTTCGGCGATCTCCGCGCATCCGCGTGAGACTCGATCGCTTGCGTGAGTCGTGAAGAGTCGCGTGCGGCGACAGGGCTCAGGTGCCCGTCCCCACCAGCAGCAGGGCAACCTGCATGTAGATCACGATTCCCAGCACGTCGATCAATCCGGCGACAAAGGGGTTGCTCATCATGGCCGGGTCCAGGCCCAGTCGGCTGAACAGCAGCGGCAGGGTGGAGCCGAGCAGGGTGCCGCAGAGCACCACGAGCACAAGCGTAATGGGAATGGTGGCGGCGGCCACCATGTTCGGCGCGACGAACAACGCGGAGGCGAAGCCCACCACCCCAAGCGCGCTCCCCAAGAGCAAACCCATGGCCAATTCCCGCCAGACGACGCGCCACCAGTCGCCCAATTCAATGTCGCCGGTGGAGAGGGCGGTGATGATCAGCGTGGCCGATTGGTTGCCCGAGTTGCCCCCGGTGGAGATGACCAGCGGCACGAACAGCACCAGCCACGTGATCTGGTGGATGAACCCCTCGTAGCGGTCCAGGGCCAGCGCGGTCAGCAGGGCGCCGAAGAAGAGGATCGTCAGCCAGATGCCCCGCTTCCAGGTGAGCGTGAACAGGCCGGTCTCCAGATAGCCTTGTTCCAGCGGCGCGACACCGCCGATCATGTGGGCGTCCTCGGTCGCTTCCTCGCGCATCACGTCGATAATGTCGTCGTGCGTGATGATGCCCACCATGCGATGCTCGTCGTCCACCACCGGGATCGCCAGGAGGTCGTAGCGGGCGACTTTCTCGGCTACCTCCTCCTGGTCGTCCAGCATGTTGACGGTGACCAGGTCGCGCTCCATGAGTTCGCTGACCGGGGTGCCGGGGGTCCCCATCACCACCTCGCGGAAGGAGATCAGCCCGCGGAGGTGGTCTTCCTTGTCGACGACGTAGAGGTAGTAAATCGTCTCAAGGTCTTCCGACTGTCGCTGGATGATGTCCTTTACCTCGTCGACCGGCGTATCCTCGCTCAGTCGGGCGAAGGCGCTGGTCATGATCGCCCCGGCCGTGCCCTCGGGGAACTGGCTCAACCGTTGGATGTCGCGCCGCTCGTCGCTGGGGATCAGCGGCATCAATTCCTGGACGATCCAGGGACGCACTTCACCGAGCAAGTCGACGCGGTCGTCCGGGGGCAATTCGCTGATGAATTGGGCGATCTCTTCCCGGTCCTGCGTCTCGACGATCTCGATCTGGTGCTCCCGGTCCAGGAAGTTGAAGATCTCGACCCGCAGAGGCAACTCCGAGTGCTCCAACACGGCCCAAGCCTCTCGGCCTGTCAGTCCTTCCATGAACTCCGCGGTCCGAGCCGGGTGCAGCGCGGTGCAGAACTCCTCCAATGCGGCCGAATCTTCCTCGGCCAGCATCTCGCGCAGTTCGGGGAGGTATAGCGTGTTGCTCATGTCGACTGATTGTTGGAGAGGGGCGAATTTCCCCTAGTATCCCGCATGAAACCGATATATCCAAGGGAGGGGCAGCGGGCGGCGGCCCGACAGATTGCCGCGGTTGGGCGTCGGCGGCAGTCAAAGAATGGACCACGGATCGTAGTCGTCCGAGGTGGCCTCGCAAGGTTGAAAGAAGCCCTGTAGCAGGTGCAGTTGTGCGGCAAAATCGAGATGGATCCGGCTGCCGATCACGCGGCCGCACTGGATTAAGTCTCGTTGATGCTCGGCCTCCTTCAAGCAAGTGTGGCAAGCCCCACGAAGCTCCAGTCGCCAGCGATTGTCGAGGTAGCCCAGCAGCGATTGCCCGGCGGTACCCAACCAGCAGCCGTCGTCGATGGTGGCTGCCACCGGGCGCGGCGGCTGGTCGTCCGGCGCCCTCTGGGACGGATCCGCGTGACGGGCCCGATCCTCCCGTCCGGTCCAATCGTGCCGATGGGCGACCGCCGGCAGCAGACCGACCATCCGCTGCAACTGACCATGGGAATCTTCCATCTGATGGCAAAGGTAGGCCACCCCCCCGCCTTCCGCATAGATCCGTCCACCGCCGAGCACATGCTCGCGGAGCGCGAGCCGCATGCAGTCGTTTTCGGCCAAGGCTTGAGCGTGGTTTTCCGGGTGACCGCAGCCGAGGTACACCACGTCGGCCCGCGGCAGGCGTTCATCGTGCAAGGGCGAAAAATCGAGGATCGCCGCCCCGCGCAGTTCCAGCAAATCCAGTGTATCGGGAAAATAACAGTTGAATGCTTCATCGTAAGCCAGGGCGATGGTCACGTCGGAGAGCGGCGTCGGGACCGAGGGCATCGGCGTGCTGCACCAGGTCATCGGCTTGCGGCTGGCGATCTCGACAATTCGCTCCGGCTCGCCCGAACGCTGAAAGTGGACACCCAGTTGATGCACCGATTCGGCCGGCGGCTGAATGCCCAAGTCGGCCGATTGCAACTGCTTCCGCAACTCTGGCAACGGGCCCAGCGACGCCAGCACGGGCACCTCCCATTGCGTTTCGATCTCGATGGCCAGACGAGCCTGATGCGGGCCGCTGTCCACCCGATCGAGCAACACGCCGTCGATCTGCTCGGGCGGCTCCGGCAACGCGGATCCCAGTTGCGAGGCGTCCAGCACGACCAGTCGCGGCAGGTCAAGCCATTGGCAGAGCGTCTCCAGCCGGCCACCGACGGGTTCCGTCGTCGCAGCGGATTGCCCAGCGGGATGGAACTCCCCCTCGACGACCGCGAGGTCGCAATCCTCGGCCCCGGTGGCGAACAAGTCGCGGCATAATTCCGGCGACATGAGCCAGCTATCGAGGTGCCGAGGCGCGGCCCCGCTGATGGCAGCGGTCGCCCGGTGGTGGACAAACCGAGCTTGCGAGGCGAAGGTCTGGATTTGTAGCCCCTGCTGCCGAAGGGCTTCCAGCATCGCCCAGAGCATCGGTCGGTGCGTCACCCCGGGCTGCACCGCACCGATGGCGATGCGTGGGAGCGGCAGCATGGTCACCTCATGGAAACGGGGAAGGGACTGGATAGGTAGCGAAAAAAAGCACGATATGCGACATTTTTCGGTCAGGAGGCGAAACGGTCAAGGCCAACACTGGCCCGGCCGTGGAGGGAGGTCGGTGCTGGCGGAAAAACCGCGATTGACAAAACCCTTTTGCGCTGCTAGCTTTACGGAAATCCGTTGGGTATCCCCCCCGGATGGTGAGCTGGCTGCGTCAGCTGGGGTGTCGATTGGCTTGTCCTTGCCCGGCGGCGTTGGTTGGCAGTGTGTTTGGCGTCGGCTGACCCTGTGTTTGGCGTCGGCTGACCCTGGCGTATGTGGTTGGCGGCGGACGCCGCCAGTGCGTTGGTCGCGAGTCGGCTGAAATGATGCGGAAGGTTAGGTCGCAAGTCGGCGTTGAGGAGTTCGGTCGGTCGTGGAGTTGTGCCGAACCCCCCAACTCCGACTTCCGAGTTTCGACTTCGGAAGTGCTATGTCCGGCGACTTCGTTCTCGATCCCGATTTCGATCTCCAGGTCCACCTGGAAGGCTGCGAAGAGCGACTGGAGTATCGCTTCTCCGATCACGGCCTGTTGCAAGCGGCGCTGACCCACGCGTCGGGCGCGGAAACCCGGCTGGCCTCGAACGAGCGGCTGGAGTTCCTCGGCGACGCGATCCTCGGGGCAGTCGTTTGCGAGATGCTTTACCGCCGCTTCCCCGACTCGCTGGAAGGGGAACTGACGCGGATCAAGTCGATCGTCGTCAGCCGGCAAACCTGCGCCAAGATCAGCGAAGCGTTGGGCATGCAGGACTGGCTGCTGCTGGGCAAGGGGATGATCACGCACCCGACCGTCCCCCCCTCGCTGATGGCCGATGTGTTCGAGTCGATCGTGGCGGCCATCTACCTCGACGGTGGGCCCGAAGCGGCCCGGACATTCATCAAGCGGCACGTCGCCCCAGAGATCGCCCTGGCGGCCGAGGGCGAAGTGGGGGGCAACTACAAGTCGCTGCTCCAGCAATTGGCCCAGCGGGAATTCAACACCACGCCCAGCTACCAGTTGCTCGACGAGAAAGGCCCCGATCACAGCAAGTGCTTCCAGATTGCCGCCCAGGTGGGCCGCACCCGCTTCCCGCCGGCCTGGGGACGGAACAAGAAGGAAGCCGAACAACGGGCAGCCCGCAACGCCTTGGGGGAATTAACGCGGGCGGATAGCGAGGAAAGCCGTGATGGAGATCGTTGAGCCCTACACCGCCGAGCGCGGTGTCGAGCATCCGGAGGGTTGCAGCGTCGATTGCAGCTGGCGTTGAGCCTACATACGTCATTCCCGCTCCCCGCTTTCGCGGCACAAGCTTCTCGGGAATGGCGGAAGAAATCGATTTTGCATTCCTCCAGGTTCGAGCATGCCCGTCGATTGCAAAGCGGAATGTGGTCTGGTAGGATGAGATGGCGTGTGGGGCTCGCTGTCGGCTGAGTGGCTAATCGCTGTTGGTCAGTTGTGCCCGCGAGCCAACTTCCTTCCGCACACCCTCGATTGGAGACGCCCCGCCATGTGCGAATCCTGCTTTCCCGGACTGAATCGTCGCGAGTTCATTGCCGCCGGCGGGCTTTCGGCCGCCGCTCTTTCCAGCCTGTCGGCCCACGCCGCGGAGGATACCGAGCCGGCAATAGCGCCGATCAAAAAGAAGCCCGCCAGTGTGTTGGCGGTCTTTCTCTATCCGCCGCTCGATGTCGTGGAGGCAGGCAAGCTCGAGGACTCCTGGGCACGTCACCACTGGTCCACTTGGCCGGGAAATCAGTTCCAGCCGGAGAAGCAGCAGCAGAAATTCACCGGCAAGATCAAGGAGATGGCCAAGAAGCTCGGCGTCGACGTCGAGTTCATTCCCGGTTCGGTCTACACATCGGACGGCGTGGCCCAGTTCATCGCCCGGGCCAAGCAGGCGAACCCCGACGCCGTGCTCGTCGTCAACTTCTGGAACACGTTCTCGAAGTGGGCGTACAGGATCACGCAGGAGGTGGGGTGCCCGTCGATCGTTTACCACTCGGTCGGGTCGAACCATCAACTGCCACCGAAGGATCTGATGCGGGCCGAGGGGATCTACTATATCCACTCGATCGAAAACTGGGAGGAGATCGACCGCGCATTGCGCGCCGTGCATGCGAAAAAGCAACTCGCCCAGAGTCGTATGCTCCGCGTGGGCCCCTATGGCGAAGTGAAAGAATCGACCGACGCCCGCTTGGGCTTCCGCGTCGTGACCGTTCCAGCGGGTGACTACAACGCGCTGTTCGATTCGATCGCGGTGGACGATGCAATGCGGCGCCGCGCGGCCGAGTTTGGCAAGCAGGCGTTGCGCGTCCGAGACGTCACCGACGAATATCTGGCCCAGGCGTTTCGCGCCCATGAAACCGTCAACCGCCTGCGTCGGCACTACGGTGGCGATGCCGTCACGATCAAATGCCTCATGCTGAAGCAGCGGAAGCCATGCGTAAGCTTCTCGCTCAACAACGGCGATCTGAACCCCTGCGGCTGCGAGAACGACTTCAATGCCACCCGGACAATGATGCTCGGCCGCTGGCTCTTCGAACGGGGTGGCTTCCAGCACAATCCAGAGTTCGACACCAGCCGCAATCAGTACTTCGCCTCGCACTGCACATGCGCGACGAAGTTGCTCGGACCGGACGGCCCGGAGCAGGACTATTGGATTCGCCCGTTCTTCCACCAACTGCCAAAGACGGCCGCGCTGGATGTGCAATGGGCCTCGGGCGATCCGGTGTTCCTGACCAAGGATGACGGCCGAACCATCCACTGCTGGACCGGCACGGTCGATTGCTCACCCTCGAGCCCGCCGACTGGCGGTTGCGCCACGCGCGTGCTGGTGAATATCGATCGGGTGGACGACGTTTGTGAGGTCTACCCCGGCCCGCATCCCGTGCTCTATCGCGGGACACCCGCCGAGGCAAAGCGGCTTCGCGCATTCGCGAAGCTCTACCGGATCCCGCTCACGGGCAATGTCTGACGCTTCGGTGGGAGGGGGAAGTGGCCCTCGGGACGCCGAAGGCGATCTGCCCGATCCCTCTTGTGGCTGCGCCACCTGGAGGTTTTCGCGGCTAGATCGTCGGTGGTGGTCGGCGGCGTAGCCCAAGAAGCGTCCGGGCCACCCACGGAGGCTTGTTGTTTTAGCCGGGAGCGAACAGGTCCCCCCGCTCAAGCCCGCTCAAGCCCGCTCAAGCCCACCCGGGGCATTTTCCGATTGACAGGAATAGGGTACATGCGTACACTATATTTCGTCAGTCCGAAACGCATGCGCCGCAATCATCGCCAGCATGGCTGCCCCTACCTGCCAATCAGTCCAAATCGAGCACCTCCAGGCGGAAATCGACCGTTTGGAACGTGGGACCGCCGCGCCCAGCACGCGCGGCTGGCTCTCCCCCAAGCCCGCCGACAGTGCTGAATCGGCCTCCAAGCTCGCTGGTCGCGATCACTCGCATCCCCAGCGCACCGGTACCACCCGTTGGGACGAGTCGGGTGGCAAGCCATCTGAAGGCCAAGCCGAAGAATCTTACCCCGCTGAGGCCCTCGGCCCGCTAGCCCAGCCCGGCATGCTGGTCGAATGGCTGGCCGACGGCCCGGGCACGGGCGTCGACACCCTGGCGCTGCTCACCGCCCGCTCGGCCGTCGCTTCCGATGGCGTGCTGGTGGTGATCGATCGCCGGGGAGAGTTCTACCCGCCGGCGGCCGTGGGAATGGGGATCGACCCACGCCGGATGATTCTCCTGCGGCCGGACACCCTGGCCGATCAGTCCTGGGCCTGGGATCAATCGCTCCGCTGCCCGGCCGTGACGGCCGTGTTGGGATGGCCGCGGCAGTTGGACGACCGCACATTCCGCCGCCTGCAACTGGCCGCCGAGGAGGGCCGCACGCTGGGGCTGCTCGTCCGTCCGTTGGAAGCCCGAGCCGAACCAAGCTGGGCCACCGCGCGGTTGTTGGTGACGCCGCTGCGTTCACGCCGGGAGACGGGCGTCGGATCGCGGCGGCTGCGGGTCGAAGTGTTGCGCAACCGTACCGGTCGGCAAATGGGGCATTTCACCGTGGAGATCGATGATGAAACGCATCGCCTGTCTGTGGCTACGGGGTGAACCGCCGGGTGCCATGGGCTCTGCCAGTGGCAACTCGCCGCGAAATGGCCAACCCCCCATCTCCAATCCCCAATCCCCACTCCCTCATACGCCGGTCTCCCATACCCCGGTCCCACGGGACGGTGCCCGTGGGCTTGGGGAGCCAACTGATCCGCTCGCGCAATGCTCGCAGTTTAGTCCCACCGTGGGCATGGTCGAGCCGGACAGTTTGCTGCTCGACGCCACCGGCATGGGCCGACTCTTCGACGGCGAAGAACGTTGGGCCGAACAACTCGTCGCGCACTTCCAGCATCAGGGACAACAGCTCCGCTTGGCCGTGGCCGATACATTGGGCGCCGCTTGGGCGATTGCCCATTTCCATTCGGCGTTCATCATTCACCATTCACAATGTTTATTGATTCCCTCGGGAGAGACGGCCGCCGCGTTGCGTCTGCTGCCGATCGAAGCCCTGCGTCTGCCGCCGCGAACGGTGGAACTGTTGCATCAATTGGGCATCGACCTGATCGACCAACTGGCCGCCCTCCCGCGCGAGGAACTCTCGTCCCGTTTCGGCCCGGAGTTGTTGCGGCGGTGGGATCAGGCGCTTGGGCACCTGCCGAAGCCGATCCCGGTACATCGTCCCCCGGCGGAGTTCATCGCCACCTGGGACTTTGAGCCACCGAGCAGTCAAACCGATGTGATTGAAGCGGCCCTGGAGCGGCTGGTCGAGCGGCTTTGTGGCGAAATGTTCAACGCCGGCCGGGGCGCCGCGCGGCTGAACGTTCGGCTCGATTGCCTAGATCATGGCAGCGGACGTCTGCGGTCGATCCCGCTCACCGTCGGCCTTTATCGACCAACGACGGAGCACCGCCATTTGCTCGGATTGCTGCAACTACAGCTTGAACGTCAGCCGTTGCCGGGGCCGGCGTGGTCGATGGAGTTGAGCGTGCCCGAAACGGCGCCGCTGACCACCCGCCAGCCGGCGTTACTGGGTGAGTTAAGCCATGAAGACCAGCCACGCGCCGCGGCGGATCGGCTCGATGCCTTGATCGATCGTCTGGCCGGGCGGCTCGGCCCACATGCGGTACTGGGCGTGCGGCTGATGGCCGATGCCGTGCCGGAACGCGCCTGGAAGGGCCGCCCGCTGGTGGGCAGCGATGGGGTGCCACTAGCGTCTCGACAGCGCGGGGTGCCACTGGCGTCTCGCCAGTGCAGACTCGGCAGGAGCCTGGCCCTCTCGAACAGCCGGTGTAACACGGCGTCTCGGCGTCCCGCGCGGCTGTTTACCCGCCCGCGGCAATTACATGCCGTGAGCACCGCCCCCGATTGCGCGCCCGAGCGGTTTACCGTTGCTGGTGAAACATACCAAGCGGCCGTTAGCCGCGGTCCGGAACGGATTGAAACCGGCTGGTGGCGCGGCCGCGCCGTCCGGCGCGACTACTACGACGTCGAAACCACCGACGGTCGCCGCCTTTGGCTGTTCCAACGCCGTGACACCGGCCGCTGGTTTTTGCACGGAGCGTTTGAGTAATGCGTTATGCTGAAATTCACGCCAAAACCAACTTTTCCTTCCTCGAAGGGGCGTCCCATCCGGCCGAGATGGTCGAACGGGCGGCTGAGTTGGGCTACCATGCCCTGGCAGTGACCGATCGCAACAGCCTGGCCGGCGTGGTACGCGCCCATGGGGCGGCCAAGGACGTGGGCTTGAAGCTGCTCGTCGGCGCGGAGATCACCCCGAACGATGCCCCGCCCGTGGTGTTGCTGGCCACCGATCGCGCGGCCTATGCTCGACTGGCCCGGCTGATCACCATCGGGCGGCGCCGGGCGGAAAAGGGCGACTGCCGGCTGACGTTCGACGACGTGGCCCAGCATGCCGACGGACTGATCGCGGGCATCGTGCCGCCAGATTTCCAATCACCAATCACCAATCACCCTCGAATCCCTAATCCCCAATCCTCAATCCCTAAACCCCCGGTCCCACAGCACAGCGCCCGTGGGTTTGGGGCCCCACGCGCGCTGTATCGCTATCGCGACGCCTTCGCCGATCGCTGCTATCTGCTGGCCGAGTTGCACCATGGCCCGGACGATCGGCAGCGGCTCGCGCGGCTTAGTGCCATGGCCCGCGGCGTCGGTGTCCCATTAGCGGCGGCCGGCGGTGCCCGGTATCACGTGCCCGAGCGGCAGGCGCTCTGCGACGTGCTAACGGCGGTTCGCCTGGGCTGCACGGTGGCCGAAGCCGGCGCGCACCTGCTGCCCAATGCGGAGCGCCACTTGCGCGAAGTGGCCACGCTGGAGCGACTGTTCGCCGACGTGCCGGACGCGCCGAGGCGAAGCGTGGAGATTGCCGATCGCTGCACGTTCTCACTCGACGAGTTGCGCTACGAGTATCCCGAGGAGTTGGCCCCGCCGGGCATCTCGCCGATGGAGCACTTGCGGCGGCTCGCTTGGTCGGGGGCTCGTGAACGATACCCCGCCGGCGTGCCACGAAAGGTGCGGCAACTGCTCGGGCATGAACTCAAGCTGATCGAGGAGTTGCGCTACGAGGCCTATTTCCTCACCGTTTGGGATCTGGTCCGCTTCGCCCGCGAGCGGGGCATTCTTTGCCAGGGGCGGGGCTCGGCGGCTAACTCGGCCGTCTGTTATTGCCTGGGCATCACCTCGGTCGATCCCGAGCGGACCGACTTGCTCTTCGAGCGGTTCGTTAGCCGCGAACGTAACGAAGCGCCCGATATCGATGTCGACTTCGAGCATCAGCGACGCGAGGAGGTGCTCCAGTATCTCTACGACAAGTACGGCCGCGATCGGGCGGGAATGACCGGCGTGGTGATCAGCTACCGGCCTCGATCCGCCGTGCGCGACGTGGGCAAGGCGCTGGGCGTCCCCGCCGAATCGGTCGATCGCCTGGCCAAGCAGCTCGAACACTTCCACGAGGAGCCCGACCTGCCGGCCCGTTGTCGCGAGTCGGGCATCGATCCGGCCCGCGATCCCGGCCGTCAATTGGTCGAGCTGGTCGGTCAACTAGTCGGTTTCCCGCGGCATCTGTCGCAGCATACTGGTGGCATGGTGATGACCCAAGGCCCGCTTTGCGAGTTGGTGCCCATCGAAAACGCCTCCATGCCCGGGCGGACGGTGATCGAGTGGAACAAGGACGACCTGGACGAGTTGGGGATCCTCAAGGTGGATTGCCTCGCGCTGGGAATGCTCTCGGCCATTCACCGTTGCTTCGATCTGGTCGAGCGACACCACGACCGTCGCTGCACGCTGGCCAACATTCCCCAGGGCGACGCGGCCACTTACGCAATGATCCAACGGGCCGATACCATGGGCGTGTTTCAAATCGAAAGTCGCGCACAGATGAGCATGCTGCCGCGCTTGCGCCCCAAGTGCTTTTACGATTTGGTGATCGAGGTGGCCATCGTGCGTCCCGGGCCGATCCAGGGCGACATGGTCCACCCCTACCTGCGACGCCGCAACGGCGAGGAGCAAGTCGAGTATCCCAACCAGGCGGTGCGCGAGGTGCTGCACAAAACGCTCGGCGTGCCGCTGTTTCAGGAGCAGGCCATGCGACTGGCCGTGGTGGCCGCCGGTTTCACTCCCGGCGAGGCCGACCAGTTACGCCGGGCGATGGGTGCCTGGCGACGCCCGGGCCTGATCGACCAGTTCCGCCGCAAGCTGATCGAGGGGATGCTTCGCGGCGGGTTCTCGCGCGAGTATGCCGACTCGGTCTTCAATCAGCTTCGCGGATTCGGCGACTACGGCTTCCCCGAGTCGCACGCCGCCAGTTTCGCCTTGCTGGTGTACGTGTCGGCGTGGCTGAAGTGCCATTACCCGGCCGCCTTCACCGCGGCGTTGCTGAACAGCCAGCCGGTGGGGTTCTACGCTCCGGCCCAACTAATCCGCGACGTCCGCTCCCACGGAGTGGAAGTCCGCCCGGTGGATGTGAACCACGGCGAGTGGGAATGTACGTTGGAGCCAACGAGCGACTCCCATCCCGCGTTGCGGCTAGGCTTCAATCGTCTGGAGGGTTTCCGCGAGGATCATGCCCGACGGATCGTGGCCGCCCGGCGGCAAGGAACGTTCCGCTCGATGGATGATTTCGCCCGACGCACCGGGCTGAGCCGCGCGGTGCTCGCGCGGCTATCGCGGGCCGGGGTGTTCGACTCGTTGGCCCTGGACCGCCGGGCGGCGTTGTGGCATGCCCTGGCCCAGGACGACTCCGATCTGCCGCTATTCGACCGGCCAGCCGCTTCATCTTCGGAGCAAGGCAAGCTGGACCCACGCCAACCCCCAGCGGCGGATGAGGCAGTTCCCGCCGAATCGGCTCCTTCCTCCCTGCCCAAGCTGACCGAGGCCCAACAGGTGCTGGCCGACTACCAAACCCAGGGGCTCTCGCTTCGCGCCCATCCGATGAAGTTTCTGCGCGAGGAACTGGCGGCCGACCGAATCCTCCGCGCGGAACAACTGGCCACGTGGCGCAGGGGGGCCCGCGTACGCGTGGCGGGGATTGTGCTGGTACGCCAGCGGCCGAGCACGGCGCGGGGTATCACTTTCATCACGCTTGAAGACGAAACCGGCCAGGCAAACCTGATTGTGCGGCCGGCCGTATGGCAACGTTTCCGCCCGGCTGCCCTCGGTGCGACGCTGCTGCTCGCCGAGGGGGTCCTGCAACGCGAGCAGGGTGTCATTCACATACTGACGAGCCGCTTGGAAAATCTCTCAACCCGTCTGGCCGACCTGGCACCCCAGTCGCGGAATTTCTGCTGAGCGGCCATCGTGTGGGCGCCGAGCCGTCGTCGAGAAGATTCCCACCCCCCGCCGACGGCCGAGTGACAATCCATGCGTGACAATCCATGCGAATCGTCCGGGTTAGCTAGAGTTTTCCGAATATCGTGCCGATAGGGGTTGTGACCCATGCGGTCGACTCCTTGGGGTGCGCATTAGGCGGGCCTCGCGGAGCCCACCGAAGGTAACGGTTCGAGCGACGCTACTCGTTATGCGGGTTACACTTACGTCGCGAGGCCGGCATTCGGGGCCGCTGGTTTGCCGTAAGTTCTTTGAAAATTGGGACTTGTATCCAGAGAGCCGCCAGCCGGCGCGGCCGATTCCGGAGGTGTTTTCCGGAAGTTAGGCCACGTCCACGGTCGAATGATCTTGACTCTAGTCGTTGCGAGAACTACACTTGGAGCATAATCGCTAAGCTCCGCGGGTGACGCAACTTACCGCCGACCCTGCCTCGCCGAGGAGAAAGAGTCGTGGCTAGAAAGACCAAGAAAGAGATCGTTCGAACCATTTCCGAAGAGATCGATCTGACGCAGCTGAAGACGAAGGAAATCGTCCAGAAGACGTTCGACGCGATTGTCGACGCCCTGGTCGAGGAAGGTCGGATTGAGCTGCGAAACTTCGGTGTCTTCGAGGTCAAGCGACGAGCCCCGAGAAAGGCTCGTAATCCTCGAACCGGCGACAAGGTCTACGTACCCGCCAAGTACGTCGTGACCTTCAAGCCGGGCAAGGAAATGGAAGAGCGGGTGAAGGAACTGGAGCGAAAGGAAGCGGAAGAGGCGCGGGCACGCGAGATGGGCCAATCGGCCCCCACCGCGCCTCCCGCCTCGATGCCGCAACCGATGCCCTCGCCGGCAAGCTCCACGCATCAGGCCTAACTTGCCGCGAAGGTGGCAGTTGCATTCGGCCTGATTCTTCACCGCGCGGACCAAGACAGTCTGCCGGCCGGCTCCTGGCTACAGGACCCAATCGTTCCCGCTCGTGGGGTGATCCCCGCGGGCGCGAAACGTCCTGACAGCAAGGAGCCATTCCATGCGTAAGTTGCTTCTCGCCTTGGCCTTGAGTTCGCTCGTGGCGTCCAGCGTCGGGTGTATTATCCCGGCCTATTCCGGCGACCCGGTCCGTCGCACGCAGCAGTTGATCTTCACGTCGGAGAACCTCCGTCTGCTGCTCGACGAATGGGAACGGACCTGGTTCCTGGACGAGCCCGACCACATGACGCCTTACCGCACTCACGGCGGCGTCATCTGATCCGCACGACTGTCAGGGCTTTTCGCCGCCCTTCCCGTCTCCCATGGCAGGCTGCCGCTGCGGCTGCGCGCACCGCGGTTGGCGGGGATTCGGGGCTGGGCCGGCTATCCCCTGGGGTCCCTGCCCAGGCTGCGCGCCCGCCCTTGGCGTCCGCGCGGCCGGTCTCTATTCCGGGGCACCACTACCGATTACGCGGTTGGGTTGCTAGACTTGTGGCAGTTTGACGATGGAGAGACGGCGGCGTCAGCCCCCGGCTAGTCTCGGCACGGATCGCCGGCTGCGTGGGCACCCGACAGCTACCACGGACGCCCTGCAATGCGGCCGAGAGAACGTCAGCCCGTTTCTCGCATCTTCCCCCGGAACCCCACCCTGGCAGCCAGTCACCTTCCGTGAGTGTCCCGACGGTCGATCTCGAAGTGCATCTCGGCCGTCTGCGGCTGCGCAACCCGATTGCGGTGGCCTCCGGAACATTCGGCTACGCGCGCGAGATGGCCGGGTTGGTCGATTTTAGCCGGCTTGGTGGCATTCTTCCGAAGACGGTTACGCGGTTGCCCCGCCCCGGCAATCCGCCGCCGCGCACCTGCGAGACGGCGGCTGGGATGCTTAACAGCATCGGGCTGGACAACGATGGGATCGACGCCTTTCTCCAGCACAAAATGCCCTACCTGGCCGGGCTCGATACGGCGATCATCGTCAGCGTGGCCGGCAAGAGCGGAGAGGAGTTCGTTGAACTGGTCCGGCGGCTGGACGGCAACGCCGACGTCGCGGCGGTTGAGCTGAATCTCTCCTGCCCGAACGTCAGCGGTGGGGTCGATTTTGGCACCGATCCGGGCCGCTGCGAGCAGGTGGTAAGCGGTTGCCGGGCGGCGTGCGACCGTCCGCTCGTGGCCAAGCTGACGCCCAACGTGGCGGACGTGGTGAGCATTGCCCGAGCCGCGGAGCAGGGCGGAGCCGATGCCGTGGCGCTGATCAATACCTGTCTGGGGATGGCGATCGACTGGCGTCGTCGTCGGCCCGTGTTGGGCAACGTGATGGGAGGATTGAGCGGCCCGGCCATCAAACCCATCGCCTTGCGGATCGTCTATCAGGTGGCGAGGGCGATCGACTTGCCGATCATGGGGATCGGCGGCATCGCCACCGTGGACGACGTGATGGAGTTCCTACTGGCCGGGGCGACGGCGGTTCAAGTGGGCACGGCCAACTTCTACAACCCGAAGGCCAGCATGCAGATCGTCGATGCCCTGCCGGCCACGCTAGCCGAGCTTGGCGCCCGGCGGGTGAGCGATATCGTGGGAAGACTCAGCGTTTAGGATTTGAGGACACCGAGCCATGCGTGTACTTTCCGGCATCCAACCAACCGGTCGATTCCACTGGGGGAACTACTTCGGCGCGATCCGGCAGTATATCGAATTGCAGCACGAGGCCGATCAGGCTTTCTACTTCGTTGCCAACCTGCACGCGCTGACCACGGTGCGCGATCGGGATCAGCTCTGGCGATTGACGCACGACGCGGCAGTCGACTTGCTGGCCCTGGGGCTCGATCCCGATCGGGCCACGCTGTTCATCCAGTCCGACGTGCCCGAGGTTTCCGAACTGTGCTGGCTGTTGATGACCGGCACGCCAATGGGGTTGCTGGAGCGCTGCCATGCCTACAAGGACAAGCGGGCGCGGGGGCTCGCGGCCGACGCCGGCCTATTCGCCTACCCGGTGCTGCAAGCGGCCGATATCCTGGCCTACGACTCCGACACCGTGCCGGTCGGGGCCGATCAGGTGCAACACATCGAGGTCACCCGCGATCTGGCTTCCAGCTTCAACCACCATTTCGGCGAGACCTTCGTGTTGCCCAAGGCCAAGGTGCTTGAAACGACGGCGCGGGTGCCCGGCGTGGATGGCGAGAAGATGTCGAAGAGCTACGACAACACGCTGGAGGTGTTTGAAGAGCCGAAGCCGCTGAAGAAACAGATCATGCGGATTGTCACCGACTCGCGTCCGATGGAGGAACCGAAGGAGCCGGAGAAAGACCACCTTTATCAGCTCTATTCGCTGTTCGCCGATGAATCGGGCCGCGAGGAAATGGCGGCCAAGTACCGTCGCGGCGGGTTCGGCTACGGCGAAGTGAAGAAAGCCCTGGCCGAGCTGGCCGTCGACTATTTCGCCGAAGCGCGCCAAAAGCGCGAGCACTTGGAACAGCATCCCGAACGTGTGCGGGAAATCCTCGGCGATGGCGCCGCCACGGCTCGGCGGAAAGCGGCTGAAGTGCTCCATCGAGCGCAGGAGAACTGCGGCGTGAAACCGGGGAAATGACGTCGGGATTGAAACGTCTGGTAAAGGAGCTTGCGCGGCGTTTCGGCCATGGTTTGTCATCAGGCCAAGGAGGTCGAGGCGCCCGCCGAGCCGGATACTGGCGAGATACTGGATAGAACCATACTGGATAGAACCGGCACGATCCGCTTTCACGGTGGACTGATCATGGCCGAAGTCGTCGGAATCGGGACCGAAATCACCGAATGCTTGCGGATCGCCCGGTTGATTGAACGCCATGGCGAGGTGTTCCTGCGTCGCGTCTATACGGACGAAGAAATCCGCTTCTGCAACGAACGGCGACATGCCACTCAGCACTTCACGGGACGCTGGGTCGCCAAGGAGGCGGTGCTCAAGGCTCTTGGCGTGAACTGGCAACGAGGAATCGCCTGGCGCGATATCGAAATCCGCGCTGGCGAGGGGGGGCAGCCGGTGGTTGCCCTGCGCGGTGCGATCCGCGACGTGATCGAGCAGCGCGGCATTCGGGATCTGCGGGTGAGTATCTCCTACTGCCGCAGCCACGCCGTGGCGTTTGCCATGGCCATGACGGGGCAGTAGATAGGGGACAGCGGACGGTCGGCAGTGACCGAAACGGCTTCGGCCCCGGCAAGCCGGGCAATCGCGGGTCCTTTCACCTGCTTGCGGCTCGGGACCGGTGGCCCGCCCGTGCTCGGCTTGGCGTGAGTCTCGCCGTTACGTTGGCTGGATCACAGCAACGGGCTCAGCAACTTCGCGATGTTGTCGCGCAGCCGCTTCCAAGCGGGACGGGCTCTCCATTGCTCCAGCGTCAGCCGTCTTGAGGCCGCGCGGTAGACGGCCTGTTGCCGCCGCAGTCGCTCGGCGACCTCGCCGTCGTACAACAGCACGTTAATCTCGAAGTTCAACTCGAACGAGCGGATATCGAGATTGCTCGAACCGACCAATGCGAACCGGTCGTCGATGCAGAGTGTTTTTGCATGGAGCAGCCCAGGCTCGTAGCGAAAAAGCTTCACGTCCGATTGGAGCATCTCCTCGTAATAGGCTCGCGATGCGGCGGCGACCAATCGCTGATCGCTGCGGCGCGGGATGATCAGTTCCACGTCGACGCCGCGCATCACGGCCACTTGCAGGGCCTGGATCAAGGGCTCGTCGGGGACGAAATAAGGCGTGGTGAAGCAGACCGAATGGCGGGCCGTGTAGAGCGCCGCCACGACCAGCCGCTGAAAGTTCTCGGTTGTGTTGTTACGCGGGGTGGGCTCGACCGCCGCGGCCGCCATTTCCTTGCGGCTGGGACGAGGGTACGCCCGTCGGGAATCGTTCTTCCTCCGCCGACGTGGAGATGGGAACCTTCCGGTGTTGTGCTCGTCGCTGCTCGGCGCTTGTTTCACCGAAGTTGGCTCCCCGCTCCGCGCGGCGCCGTCGGCGGCCGCTTTGCCCTTTGGTCCGCTCCCATCCGCGTCCTCCCCTTCGGCCTCCAACTCGCCGCCCGGTCCACCCGGGATAACCTGGATGGGGACGTTCCCGACCAATTCGGGCTGCGGGAACAGGTGGTCCCGGTCGAGCATTTCATTGCTCTCGAAGTACCAGTCGGAAACGAAGACGGCCTGGAGTTCGAGAACGCCCGGTCCGGTAATCACCAGCATCAGGTCTTCCCAGACCAGATCGTGGGTTCCGTAGCTGGCCGAGACGATGTTCTGTGAACCGGTGTAGCCAACGCGACCATCGATGACCGCGATTTTGCGGTGGTTTCGCAGGTCGATACGTGCCATTCGTCGACGGAAGAGCCCCACGGGTAGCGCCGCGTGAACTTGCACCCCGCGACGGGTCAACTCGGGGGCCAGCTCCTTGAGCATGCGTCGCGAGCCGACGGCATCGACCAGCAGCCGGCACGTTACGCCGCGTTCCGCCGCGCGAATCAGGGCGGCGGCCACGCGTCGGCCGGTGTCATCGTTGGCGTAGATGTAGAACAAGAGGTGGACGTGGTCCTCGGCGGCGTCGATGTCGGCCACCAGCCGATCGATCATCTGGTCGGTATCGGCGATCAGGTCGACGTGATTACCGCCCAAAATGGGCATCGCGCCCAGCCGCTCGGCCAGTTTGACCGCCGCCGCCGCGTCGGGGCCCAGTTCCGGATGAACCACGCTCGGATGGGCCGCGATGCGTTGGGCAACCGCGCTCAGCCGCTGCTGCATGTGTCGGTGGGCGAGAATCCGCCGCCGCGGCAGCCGATTGCTGCCAATCAGCCAATAAAGAACCGCGCCGGGCCAGGGAATGAAGAAAATCACCAGCAGCCAGGCCATGGCCGAAGCGGGCCGATGCCGCCGGGTCACCACGACCAGCATCACCAACCGCACCACCCATTCACTCAGGTAGTAGAGCAGCGACCAGGTAATCATGCGCTACGCGGCCTCCCTTTACTTCGGTACGAACACCTGCACCAAACGCTTCATCGGGTCGAGCACCAGCACCCGATCCTCCCTGTCGACCGCCACGTCGAATACCGGAAGGCGGTGATCCTCGCGTGTCTCATCCAACGCCCCCGCTCGCACCCCCAGCATCTCGGGCGAGGCGACCACGGTTTCAAACTGCCCGTCGGCCGAATAGATTTTCACCCGCGGGATTCCCTTTTCCGACGTGACCATGCGACGGTCGCTCATCAGGGCGATCGCCGCGGGATTGCAGCAGCCGCAAAACCGGTCGACAGCTGTACCAGCCTTGCCCCACATCAGCGGCTCCTCGAAGCGCCCGTCAGCCGTGTAGACTTCGATCCGATGCCCACCCGGGTTGACCACGCGCAGGAGTCCATCGCGACCCAGGGCCAGATCGAAATAGGGGCTGGGGATAATGAAGACTCCGCCCGCGGACTTTGCACCGCTGGGCCGGGTGCGGTTGCTGGCGGCCAACTGCCCCGTCGACGCCGCTTCACCGAGAGCGGGCGGCCGCTGACCGATCTCCAGCAAAATGTTGCCCTCGACATCGCAGCGACGTACGATGCGGTTGCCGGCGTCGGCCACGAAGATTCCCTCGGGTCCGGCCGCCACGGCGGTCAACAGGGCTCGCTCGCCGCGTGATGGCCACGTCGCGACGGGGTCGCCCGTGGCGTCGTACACCTCGATGTGGTCCCCCAGGCCCACAAAGACCCGCGTCGCCGCGGACTCGGCAGCCGCTTCGTCCGAGTCGGAGCCCGAGGAACTTATGCTGCCCACGGCGGGATCAACGCCCACGCATGTCGGCTCGCGATCGAGGATGATCTTGCGCTCCATTCGCCCGTTAGAGTCGAGCCGTTGAACGGCCCGATCGCCCGCCACGTACCAGCGTCCCACGGCGTCGACGGCGATCGCCCGAGGTTGCCGCATGGCCAGGCGGACCGTTTCGGCTTGCCGATAGCCGATCAGCTCGGGCGGGATCCGCTGCTGGTCGTCGAGTCGATACTCGAAACGCTCATCCAGGCCGCTGCCGTCGTCGCCATAAGGACGGGTTGTAATCACGGCCACAACCGCCGCTCCGGCACCTAGACCGATCACCAGGGCAATGAGCCACCAGGCGGAAGCGCTACCGCACCGCGGCGTATCGCGTCGTGGATTTGGGGTCATCGTGCTCATTGGGTATCGCGCACGTCAAGGCAGGCCATCTCGGTCAGCGAGCGAACCAGCAACCGACCATCCACCAGGGCCATTGGGCCCCAGCAATCGTGCCCCTCGAGGACTTTGGCTCGGGCCAATTCATGGTAACCGACGGGCGACGCTTCCGCGAGCGTGAGCCAGCCCTCGTCGTCCAGGATGTAAATCAGCGAGGACGAAGTCCCGGTAGAGGAATCGGCCCCCGGCCGTTCGGGTGCGGCGGGCACGGCAATCAAGTACGGCCCCAGCCCGAAACGCCGAGCGGCCGTCCGGCGGGAACCCTCCGGGCCTCCCCGGGCCGCATTGTTTCCCTCGCTCCCACGGGGAACATCGCCGCTCTGCCAGACGACGTCGCCATCGAGGTCGAGGCACACGAGCTGGCCATCGTGCTCGCGCACGCCATAAATGTGGCCGTCGTGGTAGATCGGCGTGTGTTGCGTGGAACCGAACTCGCGGGGGCCCAAACGGCGGACGACCTCGACCGAACGGGCATCATCGGCCACCCGCATCAACATGGCCCCACTGTTGTATCCCCCAGAGAGGAACAGCCGATTTCTCGGCAGCACCACTGGCGACGGGCAGGTGGCGATGCTGATCCGCCACTCGGTCGAATCCCAAAGCAGGGAACCGTCGTCGGCCGCCACTCCAGCGATGCCCCCGCTGCCGCAATAGACGAAGGTCCGGCGTCCACCGACCTCCATGGGCATGATCGACGAGTGAGTCATCCGCCAGTTGCGCGGATTGGGCAATTGCCAGACGGGTTCGCCCGTTTCGAGATCGAGGGCAACCATCAGCGCATTGCCGCCCGGGGCGATGATCGCGCGTCCCTGATCGATCAAGGGGCACTGGCCGGCGTACCACGGTGGCACCTTCGCGCCGAATTCCTTGGTTAGATCGATCAGCCAAAGGTTCTTCGGGTCGTGCAGATCGACCGACGCGAGGTCGCACTTCGGTCCGAGAGTGACACCCAACCCGTCCGCCAGCGCCGGCACGGTCCGAGACATGCCGTGGTTGCGTTTGATCGGGACGGGATAGGTATGCCGCCAAAGCTCCTCGCCGGTGTTAAAGGAAAAGCATCGCAGGGCGTCGGCTTGCTCGTCGCGAAGGTAATCGAGAATCAAGACTTGCTTGTCATTCACCACCGGCCCGGCGTGGCCCTCGCCCAGTTCGACGCTCCACAACTGCGGCGGCCCGTCGGATCCCCAACTCCTGGCCAGCGGCCCTGCTACCCGGGCGATGCCGTCGCGTTGGGGGCCGCGAAACTGAGGCCAGCCGGGGCCGGATGGTTCCGATGTGGCGGATGCCAAGTCTTCGCCCGCCGAGAATCGCTCGATCGTGGCCACCAACGGCCGGCTCTGGGCCGGGCCGCCTCGGGGCGAGCCACTGGCAAGGTTGCCGGCCGCCTGGTCGCCGGTCTTGGGGATCCGCGGCTCGACTTTGACACCCGGACCGACTGCCGTCCAAAGGGCGACCGCCGTCAAACCGATCACGGCGAACGCCATCGGCAACCACCGGGCGGACCAGCGGCGGCCCGTCCAGCCACGTACAATCGACCGATTGGAAGGGACATGTGTCGGGCTCACGGTGCAGTACTCCTCGACCAAGTGACGACCAGCCCCGCTTCACACAACGACTGGGCAACCTCGGCCGCCGAACGGTGGTCGCTAATGGCAAACTGTTCGCCGGCGGGCGAATCGTCGCATGCCACCATGCCGTGGTCCCGCGGCCAGTCGCCGGGTTCCGCTTCCGGTGCTTCCATATCTGGTGATTCCGTGGCCGAGAGCGAAGTGCCTGCAGCGTGTGGCGAGGCGTTCTGGCTCGTGCAGCGACCACCGTCGCGATAACCACCAGGGGCCGTGCAACTGCCGGCACTCATTTGCGTGATGCAGATGCCGGCCAATCGCTCGCGCAGCTCTGGTCGTTCTCGGGTGGAGAGCACCAGCTCCGCGCGAGGGAAGGCCATCCGAAGTGCGCAAAACAGGCGAACCAGGGTCTCGTCGTCCACCGGGTAGGGTGGATGGAAGTCGGGTGGGCCATCGTGAATGCGGGGCAAACTGAAGGCAAGTCGCCGGTCGGGCCAGCGCTCGGCCAGATCGCGCGCGTGCCGGATCATCCGCCGCAATTCTTCCCGCGGATCGGCCAGACCCAGAAGGAAACCCAGGCCGAGCGTCTCGAACCCTCCCCCGGCCGCCCGCTCCAGCCCCTCGAGACGCCAATCGTAGTCGGCTTTGGTGCCGCGGGGATGATAGAGTTGGTAAAGTCGTCGATCGTAGGTTTCCTGATAAAGGGTCACACCGCAGGCGCCTGCCTCCGCGAGGGCGGTGTAGCCGGCGGTGGACTGCGGGGCGATCTCGACGGCAACCTCCAGCCCGCGGCTAGCAAGCGAGCTGATGATCTCGCAAAGGTAGTCGGTCGTCACCAGCGCGGGGAAATCGCCGGCTACCAGCAGGATGTGGCGAAAGCCCTGGTCCTGAAGGATGTCCGCCTGTTGCTCCGCCTCGGCGAAGCTCAGGTGCCGGCGTTCGATCGACTCCTGGTAGCGAAACCCACAATACACACAGTGATTGACACAGTAGCTCGATAGATAAAGAGGAGCGTACAGGAGCATTCGTCGCGCCTGCGTGTCTACCGGGTCCGCGGTGGAAGGTCGCGATTCGGCGGGCGAAGCGTCCGGCGAGGGCAAGCGCGTTTCTCCCGCGACGGAGTGTCGGTTGGAGAAGTGCTCAGCCGTCTGCTGTGTGGCCAAGGCGATCAGCTCGTCAGGCGACGTCGCATGGTCCAACCATCGCTCGGCCTGATCGAGGGCGGCGAACCGTTCGCTTTCGTGCACGGCGTCGGCCGTGCGGCGTGGTGGCCTGGTGGGATGGCCGGCCAGACTCCGCGCCGTCTGATCGAGCAGGTCGACCAATCGCCGGTCTTCCGGGCCGAGTTGGCCGTCTCGCTCGTGAAGGTGCTGGTAACGCCAGCGTTCGATCTTCTCGGCGAGTTCGAGTCGTTCGTCCATCTGATCGAGGCGACCTCTGGCCCGTGGCCCAGCGGTCGATGCATCGCCGGCAAGACGGGCGTCTTGCTCGATCTGATGGCTTTGCTCGAGTTCCCGCGCCCGCTGCAGCAGCCGCAAGCGATGCGTGGCATGGGCGTGGTTTTTCCGAACCCAGCCGGCGAGCGAGTCGTAGGAGTGCTTTATTGAGGGTTGCATTGCTAATGGACGGCTAAGCGGGGCCGGGATTGGTAGACTCAGCGGAAATCTCCGGATTTCAGCCCAATCGTGTCCATCCTGTTCTCGGGAGCACGAGCACCTGCTCTCGGGAGCACGAGCATTGACTGCGCCGGCATCAATAGTTCTTCGATCATCGCTCTCTTGCGGCGAAGACGGCGGTCTGGACCCGGCGACGCGGAGTAATAAATGGCGATTGAGGACCGGCTGCCGACTTCCGGCCAATTTGCCGCAACACCTTTCATGCCAGCGTCCCTTTCATGATAACGTTCTGATAGGGCGGGGAAAGGTCGCCGCTGCCGCGCTGGGGGGGTGCGGTGGCGGAAAGCGGCCACCCTTGCCGCCCGCGTCGGGTCGGAGTAGAGTGCCAGGGTGAAGCCCGCCGGTTGGAGCCGGCCCTGTTTCGATGCCCCGCCCGGCGGTACCTCCAGCCCGAGCCCAAGAGGCCAATCATGAAGACCCCGCTATCCGCCCCGGCTTTGCACTGGCGAGACGCCAGCGGCCCCCACGCTCGACACGGACAGCCCTTCGTTGCCGTCCCCATACCCGGATGGTGCCGGTCGTCGCTGCTCATCGTGATTTCCCTGGTTTGTGCCATTCACGTCGCGGCGGAGTCGTTGCAGGCGCAGGTCTCAGCCCAGGCGGTGGCTGGACGCCCGTTCGGCGTGGGCCGCATCGAGTTGACCCTGCCACCGAACGAAGTGTCGCGTCCGCTGGGCTACGAGGGTTTATCCGTCTCGGAGAAGTCCGGCCGCGTGCTCTATCCGGCAATCAAGACTCCGCCAAACAATGAGATGGTCAAGAACATCCTGACCGAGTCGCCCCTGATGCGAGGTGGTCCGCTTCGTCAGCAGATCGGAGGGATCATCCGCGACGCCATGGAGGCGCCGCCGAAGCTGCAAGTCTTCTTCCTCTTCACCGGCGACGAGCCGCTCGAAATGACGTTGGACGCGGCGCGGCCGATCCGGTTAAGAGTGGTGCCGGGCATGGACCCCCGGGTCCACGATCGGTTGCTCCAAGCATGGTGGAGCATTTACGCGGCAGATAAATCGAGCGGGTTGTTTAAGAAGAAGCCCGCCTATCCGCCGCTGATCGAGAACTACCTGACGAGCACGCTCGCCCGCCGGCTGATGCTCAAGCTGCCGCCGAAGAAGCAGACGCCGCCGTGGCGGGTCGAGCTGGAGCAGTATCTTGGCATCGCCCTAGGAACGGAATCGATTCGGATGGGCATGATCCAGGACCGCATCCTCGGCTTGAATAACCTTGACCTCCCGGCGGACCAGCCGCTACCGGAGCCGCTTCCGCTGCCTGAAGGAGCGCCGTTCCCTGGCGAGTTGGCGGGTGGAGGGGCTGCATCTGGCGACCAACCGGGGGCCGATGAACCGGTTGAGATCGAGCCGCTGGCCACACGCGTGCCGGCCGAGTGTTTCTACATCCGCTGGGGCAGGTACAGCAACCTGCTCTGGTTTCAGGACACACTGGCTAAGTGGGGCGGCGATCTGCAGAACCTGATCGCCGTCCGCGGGCTCGACCAAGGCATGGGCGACGTCATCGAGCGGCAACTCGTACTCAAGCAAACCGTGTTAAGCCGGATGTTCGGCGACGCGGTTATTGCCGACGTGGCCCTGATTGGAACCGACATTTTCTTCCGCGAAGGGGCTTCCCACGGCATGCTGTTCCGGGCCCATCAGCCGGCCGTGCTGGCATCGTCCCTGAAAATGAATCGGCGCGAGAAGATCGACTCTGGGGAAGCCCAAGAGCAAACGGTGAAAATCGCCGGACGCGACGTGTCGTTGCTGAAATCGTCCGACGGGTCGATTCGCTCCTATTTCCTTGCCGACGGCGAGTATATTCTGGCGACCAGTTCGCGATACATCATGGAGCGGTTTATCCAACTCGGCGAGCGGGAAAAGCCCTCGGATGCTGGCGGCGACGCGGGAAGTGCTGGCCCTCCCCCTGACTCGTTGCCGGCGGGCGAGGGGACCAGCTTGGCATCGCTGCCGGAGTTCCATTTGGCACGTCGGATGATGCCCCTCTCGCGGGGCGACACGTTGTTCATCTATTTCTCGCGTCCGTTCTTGGAGACGCTCGCCAGTCCGCGTTATCGCGTGGAAATGGCCCGGCGACTGCAAGCGCATGCCGACATCGAACTTGTGCGACTGGCCGTCTTGGCCGCCGCGGCCGAGGGAAAACCGGCTGGGACGATCGAAGAGTTGATCGAGGGCCGGACGCTGCCACCGGAGTTCGGCCCGCGACCTGATGGATCGCGGACCATACTGACCGCCGAGGGCGACGTCTACGACGATCTGCGCGGCCACTATGGGGCATTCCTCCCGGTTCCCGACACACCAGTGGGCCGGGTGACGCGGGCGGAGGCATCGGCCGTTCTGCGATTTCAGGATCAGTATCTGGAGAACTGGGGCGGCCAAATGGACCCGATCATGGTCGGCATTACCCGCCAGAAGGTAAACGACGAGTTGGATCGGGTGACCATCGACGCTCAAGCCCGACCGTTTTCGGCCAGCCACTACGACATGCTGGGGCAACTGCTCGGTCCCCCGGTTCCCGATCGCGTGGCGCCAATGCCCGGCGACATCGCGGCGGGTGAGGTGATGCTGGCCAATCAGCGGCTGTTTGGTGGCGCGCGCGACGTGATTCCGCCGGTCATGCCGGTCGGCGGGCGATTAATGCCCTACGGCCGCTTGCGAGATTTCGTCGTCGGCTACCTGGGCACCAAGGGTCCACTGGGGCCGCTGGCCAGTCTGAACGCTTGGATCGCCCCGGCCGAGGCATTGGGCGAACGGATCGGGCGACAGTTGGGGCTCTGGCGCCGCCAGCGCGGCGATTGGACCGTCTTCTCCTTCCAGCCCGAGGTGCTCATGGACGTGATGCCCCGATTGACGCTGGTTCCCGCCGAGCGGCCGGCCCAATTTCGGCTGAACGTGGGCGACATTTGGCGTGCCCAGATTACCCCGCTGGTCAATCAGTTGAGCTATTCGCGTACGCGCGAGACGTCGTTGAGCAATCTGCGGCTGCTTCATCAAGTCCAGCAGCAGTTGCACGTGCCGCCCGACAGCAGCCTCAAGGCGGCCGAATTCCTCCTCGGGGCGGAACTCTACTGTCCCCTGGGCGGTGACTATGTGCTCCGGCAGGGGCCGGGCGGGAGGGAGCAGTGGACCTCGACCGCGCTCGAGGGGCAGCGCGACGCGTCGCCGGACGTGCGGCGTGGTCCCGCGCCGCGGGGACGCCAGCCGGCGGCGCGAACCGCCGCGCAGCCCTATCAGGCCCCGCCGCTCAGATGGTTCCGCGGACTGAAGGCCGACGCCATCATGAATCGCGACCAACTGGGTGTCCATGCCGAACTCCTCATGGAAAGCTCCGCCGAGTTGGGCCTGGAAACGGGACGGGATTGACCGCTGGCCACGGACTGAAACCCTCCTGGCCGGGAGGCGACGGCGGCTCTGGAGGTGGGGTACTGCTTGCAATCGACGAGGCGGGCTGGTAAAATCGCCAGCTCGGGTTGACATTTTCGTGGCACTTCAGCCGCCTGAATTACGTCATTCCTGCGCGTGCGGGAATCGATGCGATTGACGCAAGCCACTGGATTCCCGCATGCGCGGGAATGACCGGAAATTCTCACGCACGCGGGAATGACGGGAAGCCCCCCGATTTCGCTGCCCGGTTCAGAGGGCTGAAGTGTTACGCATTTTCTGTTCGCTCTCAGGCAAGGAGAAACCGCCATGAAGTCCGTTGTGAATCATTCGGCCCCCGTTTATCGCTCGTTTCTGTCCCACCGGTTCGCGATCGTGGTCATCTTGCTTACTGCCTTCCTGGCGGCGCCGGCTTCGGAGGTGCTACTGGGGAATCAACCGGCCCGCGCCGCGGAGACCGACGAGCAGCGCGACGCCCGCATGAAGTGGTGGCGCGACGCCAAATTCGGCATGTTCATCCACTGGGGGCTGTACGCCATTCCCGCCGGCGAGTGGAAGGGCCGAACCAACCACGCCGAGTGGATCCGCCACTCCGCTCAGATTCCGCGGGAAACCTACGACGAGTTCCTCGACCAGTTCAACCCCACCGAGTTCGACGCAGATGCCTGGGCACGCATGGCCAAGGATGCCGGCATGAAGTACCTGGTGATCACCAGCAAGCACCACGACGGCTTCTGCCTGTGGCCCAGCGATCTGACGGACTTTGACGTCGAGTCGACCCCGTTCAAACGCGACATCCTTGGCGAGCTATCGGCCGCCTGCCGCAAGCACGGGATCAAGTTCTGCCTCTATCATTCGATCATGGACTGGCACCACCCCGACTACCTGCCTCGTCGTCGCTGGGAGAAGGAGCGATCGACGGAAGGGGCCGACTACGACCGCTATGTCGCCTACATGAAGGGCCAGTTGAAAGAACTAATCGAGCGCTACGACCCGGCCGTGCTCTGGTTCGACGGCGAGTGGGAAGGCACCTGGACCCACGAGCGAGGCAAGGACCTCGACGACTACGTCCGCTCGCTGAAGCCCGATATCATCATCAACAATCGGGTCGACAAGGGCCGCCGCGGTATGGAAGGGCTCACCGGTGGCGACCAGTATCGTGGTGATTTCGGCACGCCCGAGCAGCAAATCCCCGCCAGCGGGCTGCCGGGAGTCGATTGGGAATCTTGCATGACGATGAACCGCCACTGGGGATGGAACAAGAACGACAAGAACTGGAAATCGACAGCCGATCTGATCCGTAAGCTGGTCGATATCGCCAGCGAGGGCGGCAACTTTCTGCTGAACATCGGGCCCAAGCCGGATGGTACGTTCCCGCAGCCGAGCATCGAGCGGCTGGCGGCGATTGGCCGTTGGATGGACGTGAACGGCGAGTCGATTTATGGCACGACGGCCAGTCCGGTGGGCAAAGTGCCCTGGGGACGCGTCACCCAGAAGTCCGACAAGCTCTATCTCCACGTGTTCGACTGGCCCAAGGACGATTCCATCTTGCTGCCGAGCGTTACCACGAAGGTGAAAAACGCCTACCCGTTGGCCGAAACGAGCAAGAAGCTCGACGTGAGCCAGGGTGATCAGGGCGTCACGGTCTCGCTGCCCGACGAGGCACTGGATCCGATCGACACGGTGATCGTGCTCGAATTGGCCGAGCCGGTGGTGGTCGACAGGAGCATCAAACCGCAGGCCGACGGGACGATCGTCCTGCCAGCCCAACTGGCCACGGTCGAAGGGAGCACAGCGCGGTTTGAGTCGAAGAGCGATCGTAACTGCATCGGCTTCTGGACAAATCCCAAGGACGCGGTCGTTTGGGAGTTCAAGGTGAAAAAACCCGGCAGCTACACCGTGCAGTTGGCCTACGCTTGCGAGCCGCCCGGGGGCAGCCGGGTGGAAGTTGAGGCGGCCAAGCAGAAGCTCGAAGCCGGCGTCAAGGCCACGGATGGCTGGGGCGATTTCCAGACGATGTCGCCCGGCGGAATCACGTTCGACCAGCCGGGCACCTATTCGCTTACCGTCCGACCGCTCGAATTGAAAGGCGAGGGCGTGATGAACCTGCGAAGCGTCTCGCTTCGGCCGGGAGCGTCGGAGTGATTCTAATGGGGTGATTACTCCATTCCCGGGCCGGTGCTCGTGGGCTTGGCTGCTTCGCTCGCGCGAACGATCATTCCGCCCAGACGATGCCCGGCTCGCCCTCGACCACCGCGCCGATGGGCCAGCTATCGACCTTGGAGCGGGCCAGTTGCCGGCGGATGCTGTCGGCGTGGTAGGAACTGACCACCAAGACCAGCCCGACGCCCATGTTGAACACCCGCTCCATCTCCCCGGGCTCGACCTCGCCCAAGCGTTGTAGCCAGGGGAAGACCGGCGGGACGGGCCAGGAGTCGCGTTGCAATTCCACCCGCACGCCGGCCGGGACCACGCGAGCGAGGTTCTCGACGAGCCCTCCGCCCGTGATATGGGCGATGGCATGCACGACGTTCTTCACGCGATAGTGCCGCAGCACCTTACGCACGGCGGCGGCATAGATTCGGGTGGGTCGCAGCAGGGCCTCGCCCACCGTCTCGCCGAGTTCGTCCACGGGTTGCTCCACGTCCAACCCGGCCAACTCGAACACGACTCGCCGCACGAGACTGTAGCCATTGCTGTGTAGCCCACTGGAGGCCAGCCCGAGCACGGTATCGCCCGGGGTGATGCCCGACCCGTCGATCAGGTTGTGGCGTTCGACCACGCCCACGCAGAAGCCGGCCAGGTCGTATTCGTCGGGTGCGTAAAGGTCGGGCATGATGGCCGTCTCGCCGCCCAACAGGGCGCAGTCGGCCTCCTGGCATCCGCTGGCGATGCCCGAGACGATTTGCTCCAGCAGTGGCGGGTCGTCGCGCGACATGGCCACGTAGTCGAGAAAGAACAGCGGTTCCGCGCCGCAGCAGATGGCGTCGTTGACGCTCATGGCCACCAGATCGATGCCCACCGTATCGTGCCGGCCGGCGGCCATCGCCACCTTCAGCTTGGTGCCGACCCCGTCGGTGCATGCCACGAGCATTGGGTCGCGGTAGTCGCGGGCGAAGAGCTTGTCCGCGAAATCCAGGTGAAACAGTCCCGCGAAGCCGTTGTCCCAACGCTGCACCCGGGGGGAATGCGTCCGGGCCAGATGGCCGGGCAGTCGGGCCATCGCCTGGGCGTATTTGTCCAGATCGACTCCGGCATCTCGATAGGTCGCTTTGGCCATGCGGTTCCCTCGGCGGCTGGAAAACGACCTATTCTAGCCGCGCGGTGGGCCACCTTGGAAGGGCCGGGGAAAAGGATCTTTGTACATCGTTGGCCCTCCCGCGTCAGGGACAGACCGGGCACCGCGTGGCTGACTGGGGACCGCGTGGCTGACTGGGGACCGCGTGGCTGACTGGGGACGCCGGATGACGGGCGGACGCGCGGCCCAAATGCTCACAACTCGCCGGAGCGGATCACCGTCATCTTCTCCACCTGCATATCCTCCATGGTGAAGGGGATGCCGCCGATGCCGTAGCCGGAGTGCTTCAGTCCGGCGAAGGGCATCCAGTCCACCCGGAACGCCGTGTGTTGGTTGACCATCACGGCGGAGGCATCCAGCCGCCGGCTGGCGCGCAACGCCGTGTCGATATCTCGCGTGAACACCGAGGCCTGGAAGGAGAAGAGCGTGTCGTTTGCCCGGCTAATGGCCTCGTCCAACGAGTCGAAGGGGCAGACACTGACCACCGGGCCAAACACCTCGTGTTTCATCACGCTACTATCATCGGGTGGGTCGAAGAGGATTGTCGGCGCGTAGCAGGTGGGCTGGTCTCCGCCGGCGACCGCACTCGGCTGACCGCCACACAGGACTTCGGCCCCCGCGCCGCTGGCCTCCTTCACCCAATGATCGATCCGCTCAAGTTCGCTCTGGCGGATAATCGGGCCAACCTCCGTGGCCGAGTCCGTTGGGTCGCCCACCACCAACCGCTGTGCGGCCTCCGCCATTCGTTCGGCGAGCGGTCGGGCCACGTCGCGGTGGGCGAATACACGTTGCACCGACACGCAGACCTGGCCGGCATGGTAGAAGCCGGCCTTCATCAGTCGGGGCAGGGTGTCGTCCAAATCGGCATCGGCGGCCACGATGACCGGGGCAATGCCGCCGTGCTCCAAAGCGCAACGGGCGCCTGGAGCCAGCTTCGAGCGGAGCATCCATCCCACTTTGGCGCTGCCGATGAAGCTGAGGAACGCCACTCGCTCGTCGCCGATCATCTCGACGGAAAGGTCGTTACTGCAAAGCAGCGTTTGGCACCATGGCTCCGGCAGACCCGCTTCCTGAAGGATGCGAACAAACCGCCAACAACTGCCCGGGGTGGCTTTGGCCGGCTTGACGATCGCCGGGCAACCGGCCGCCACCGCCGGACCCACCTGATGAACGATCAAGTTCAGCGGATGATTGAAGGCACTGTACGCCACCACCACGCCGATCGGTTCGTGGGTGGTGAAGGCCAAGTGCCCCTTCGAGGCGGCGTTCAGATTCATCGGCACCTCGGTGCCATGTTGCGTCCGGAGGAACTCGACACACAGATTCACGCCGTCGATGGCCCGATCCGTCTCGACCAAGGAATCCGCAAGCGGCTTGCCGCCTTCCCGCGCCGCTTCAAGGGCAAGCTCCTCCCGGCGCTCGCGCATGATCTCCGCCGCGCGGCGGAGGATTTCGATTCGCTCGGCCGGCGAGAGCCAGGCATCGCGGTCGCGGTACAGCCCGTAGGCCGTGGCCAAGGCCTGATGGATGGCGTCGCGTCCGGCCTGATCGACCGTGGCGATCAGACTGCCGTCGTAGGGGGCCCGCACTTCAATCGGCTCACCTTCCGGTGTCGCGCCCGGTACGATCAGTGGGAAATGTTCGGCCATGAGAACCTCCGGCGTTGACGAGTGTCTTGTTGTGAAGATCGCCCGCGAGTACGGTCCCGCGGGCCGGGCATGGACATGGCCCTGCGTCCATGGGCTTGTGTGCCGCTGGAATCCCAATCAAATTGGGCACACCAGATTGCCCAGCTTCTCGGTTAGTTTCATGTTTTCGGTGTAGTCGACCGGGCAATCCACCACGGCCACCGTGCCGCAGTCGAGCGCCTCTTGCAGCACTGGGGCCAGTTCGTCGGCCGCGCCGACGCGGTATCCCTTCGCGCCGAAGCTCTCGGCCAGTTTGACGAAATCCGGGTTGCCGAAGTCGCAGTAGCCGGTCCGGCCGAAACGCCGCCGCTGATGCCAATCGATCAGCCCGTAGCCGTTGTCGTTCCAGATCAGCACCACCATGGGGACGCCGATCCGCAGGGCGGTTTCAATCTCCTGACAGTTCATCATGAAGCCGGCATCACCCACCACGGCCACGGCGTGACGCGTGGGATAGGCCAGCTTGGCGGCGATGGCCCCGGGGACGGCGATCCCCATGGCCGCAAATCCATTCGAAATGATGCAGGTGTTCGGCTCTTCGGCCCGATACATCCGGGCCATCCAAATTTTATGTGCGCCGACGTCGCTGATGGCAATGGCGTCGTGCGGGAGCACCCGCCGCAGGTCCCAGCAAATGCGTTGCGGTTTGATGGGGAAGGAATCGTCGTCGGCGTAGGATTCCATCTCCTCGACGATCGCCCGACGCAAGGGCTCGACCACGGGATCCGTCTTCCGCGCGGCCAACTGGCGGATGCCGTCCAGGCCGGCGCCGATCTCGCCAATCACGCCGGCCTCGACAATGTAGTGCTCGTCGACTTCGGCCGGACAGGGATTGACGTTGATGATCCGATGTCTCTTCTCCGGATTCCAGGGGTGCGGGTGATACTCGACCATGTCGTATCCCACGCAGATGATCACGTCGGCGCGGTCGAATCCGCAGTTGACGTAATCGCGAGCTTGCAGGCCGATCGTGCCCAGGCACAACTCGTGCGACGAGGGGATGGCCCCCTTGGCCATGAACGTCGTGGCCACCGGAATGCGCAGTGCCTCGGCGAACTGAAGCAGCTTGTCGCAAGCCCGGGCCCGCACCACGCCGTTGCCCGCCATGATCAGCGGGTACTCCGCCTCGGAGATGATCTGGGCGGCTTGCTTGATCTTTTCCGGCGCGGGCACGGGTGGAGTCGCCCGTTGCACCTTCAGCGGCGTCTTGTCGCCGACTTCCATCTGGGCGACGTTCTCGGGGAAATCGATGAAGCTCACGCCCGGCTTCTCTGCCTCGGCCTGTTTGAATGCCTTGCGAACCACCTCGTGGACCGTTTCCGGTTCGATCACCTGGGTGGCGTATTTCGAAATGGGGCGAAAGAGGGTCACCAGGTCGAGGTGTTGGTGGCTTTCCTTATGGATCCGCGTGGTGGCAGCCTGGCCGGAGATGGCCACCACGGGGGCGTGGTCCATGTTGGCGTCGGCCACGCCAGTCACCAGATTGGTGGCCCCCGGCCCCAATGTCGCCAGGCAGACGCCGGCTCGGCCGGTGAGCCGGCCGTAAACATCGGCCATGAACGCGGCCGCCTGCTCGTGACGCGTGGTGACGAATTGGATCGTGCTGTCCATCATCGGATCCAGGACGTCGATATTCTCTTCGCCCGGAATCCCGAAGACGTATTCGACCCCCTCATTTTCCAAACAACGAACGAATAGCTCGGCTGCTTTCATGGCGGGCTCGGTTGCACCTCCGCTTGGGTGGGGTTTGCCGTGAAGATTGGGCGGATATGTGGCCCAACTCGAAGAATTGTACCAAGCTAGGGAATACTTGCCTCCCCCGGGTGCAGCTGAACGGATGCGCGCTGGCCCGTTCGAAACCGGCCCATGCGACGCGGTCCCCAAAAATGGCCAGACAGGGGCACCTCCGAGGGGATTGGGTGCGTGCGCCGGCAGGGCTCACAGCCCGGCCCGGTCGGACAAGACACTTCGGCGGGAGGTCGATTCGTGCTCGGTACCAACTCTTGCTTTGCCCTGCGATTACTTTGACGAGACGGTCCGCGAGAAGCGAACGGAGGCTGGCGAAAGCTGATCGCGGCCGGCATCATCCCTCGCCGCCCGCTCCATCGCGTGGTGGCGATTGTCCGCCTCCGTAGGCTCGTCCTCGCCAGCCCACCGGGCGGCCAGCCAGCCAGCGGACCAGTGCATACCATTGGATCGCGAGAAACAGCGAAACGCCCACCGGATGGAGCAAGGCCCCCAGGGCCGACTGGCGGAAGCGGACGGCCGCGACGGCTCGCGGCAACCATGCCAAAAGGCAGCCGATGCCTGCCAACCAGGCGGCAATGTGCAGCCCGGATACGCTGCTCGAAGCTGGCCCGGCCGGGGCCAGGAGTCCGCCCGCGTTGCTCGCCACGCCGCTCGCCATATCGCCCGCGCCTCCCCAAAGTCCACTCGACACTGCCCAGGCCAGCAGGACGAAGGGCATCACCTGTCCGCCGGCTAGCAGCAACGTGGCGGGCAGGATGGTCCGCGGCGCGGCTAGTCCTTCCACGGCGTTCTTCGCCAACCCGTTCCACACCTCCCCGGCCGAGCGATACATCCGGCAATCGGCTAGCGGGGTGGCGTCGAACAGGTCGGTGGCCAGCCCTGCCGCGCGGAACGCGCGCGGCAGCCGAACGCCGTCGTGAAGCGTCTCGCGAATTGCCCGATGCCCGCCGGCCTGAAGGTAGGCATCGCGTTGGGCGATCATCATCTGGCCGCAACCCGCCCCATAAGCCGGATGCCGACTGCGCCGCATGCGACTCATGGGCAGGAAGCCCAGCAGAATGAAATGGATCAGGGGGATCAGAAGCTTCTCCAGCAGCGTGCCGGTTTCCTGCCAGGGGACGCCGCTCACCAGGGCGGCATCGGACTGTCCGAGGAACGCGACCGCGTGCCTGAGACCTTCCGGCCGCAGCCGCACGTCGGCGTCCAGGAAGACCAGCGTGTCGTGGGTTGCCAGACCGGCCAGGGCCCAACAAGCGTGTTGCTTGCCGCACCAGCCGGTGGGTAGCTCGGGGGCCCGTTCCAGCCGGAGCCGCGCGGGTGCATCCGCGGGGAGAGTCCCTGCCATCTGCTCGACAAGTTCTCCCGTTCCGTCCTCGGAGCGGTCGTCAAGCACGATCACTTCGAGGTCCACGCCCTTGCTGGCGAGTGCGGCGGTCAAGGTGCGTCGAATGCCAGCCGCCTCGTTCCTCGCTGGGATTAGTAGAGACACCGTTGGCCGGGCGGTTGGTGGCAGGGTATCCGCCGGAACCCGGTAAAGCCGAAGGTTGCGGAGCATCAGCACGGCGGGCAGCAAGGCCAGCAGCACTGCCAGGATGGACAGGTTGAGTGCAATCATCAGTCGTCGACGCGGATACGAGGTCTTCCCTGCTGTGACGACGTTGCACGTCGTCGGCGTTTTACGATCGGGTTGGATGTCATGGCGATTGGCGCCGTGCTGGGACGCGGCGGGCCTCGCCATCCCGGTGGTGCTGCGACCAAGGTATTCCTTGTTTCTTGCGGTGATGATCGCCACCATAGCCCCAGGGCTCAGCTCCCAGCCTCCACCCATCGCTGGGCGATGGCAACGGCCCAGTCCACCGCTTCCTCCATTTCTTCCAGGCAGGCCCATTCCAAAAGTGAGTGCGGCTGGTGTTGCCCGGAGGCGAGATTCGGCGTGGGTAGCCCCATTTCGGTCAGCCGCGACCCGTCCGTGCCGCCGCGGACCGATGTGCGTCGCGGTTCGTGGCCCAAGCGGGCCAGGGCTTCTTCGGCATAAGCCACCGCGCGGGGGTCGCGCCGCAGCCCGTCGCGCATATTGCGATATTGTTCGCGGACGGTCACTTCGACGCTCACGCCGGGCACGTCTTGCTCGGTGGCCCGCGCCACGTCGCGAAGTTGCTCGGCGTAGTCCGCCAGTTTCGGCGTATCGAAGTCGCGCAAGAGCAGTTGGATTCGCACCTCGGCCACGCCGCCCTGGACCTCGTGGGGGTGCAGAAATCCCTCCCGGCCTTCGGTGACCTCGGGGGCCAGGCGGTCATGGGGCAGCCGATTGATTAAGAGTCCGGCGGCACGGATTGCGTTGACCATCTTTCCCTTGGCGATCGACGGATGGATGTTCACGCCGCGCACGGTGATTGTGGCTTCGTCGGCGGAGAAAGTCTCCACGTCGATGCCGTGGCCGCCCGGCCCATCGAGTGTATAGCAGACCGCCGCCCCCACCCGCTCCAGGTCCAACTTGTCCACGCCGCGGCCGATTTCCTCGTCGCAGGTGAAGACGACCCGGATCGGGCCATGCTCAATCGCCGGGTTTTCCGTCAATCGGGCGGCCATTTCCATGATGATCGCCACCCCCGACTTATCGTCGGCACCGAGCAACGTCGTGCCATCGCTGGTGATGAGCGTCCGGCCGCGAAGGCCCTTCAATTCCGGGTTGTTCGCCACGCTGATCACTTGCCTCGGGTCGGCGGGCAGGACGAGGTCGCCGCCCGGGTAGTCGCGAACGACTTGCGGTTTCACATCCCGGCCCGGGGCTTCTGGCGAGGTGTCCAGATGCGCGCAGAAGGCAATGGTTGGTATTGTGTCCGCATTCGCGTCCGACACGGTCGAGGGGACGGTCGCCAGGACGATGCCATGCTCGTCCTGGGTGGCGTCGCTCAGGCCGATCGCCTTCAGCTCGTCGACCAGCATCCGCCCCAATTCCAGTTGGCCGGGTGAACTGGGGTACCGATCCACGTTGGGTCGTGCCGTGGTGTCCACGCGAACATAGCGTTCGAATCGTTCAAGCAGACGTTGTTGGCTCATGGGTCGAAGCTCAACGGGTTGGCGGGTGAATGGCATGCCGTCCGTGCCACGCGTGGCCCGCATCCCTTTCTTGGAATGGTCATTCTGTTAATTGTACGCTGAGCGGTGCGGTGCCAGCATGCTTCAGCCAGAGAACGAGCGCGGGCTTTCCCCGGGTGTCGCGGACAACGCCTTGCCGCACTTCGCCGGCTTTGGCTGGCTGGCCGTCGAGCGTCACGCGAGCCGGACCGTCGATGCTCCAATCCCGGACGACGAAGCACGGGTGATGGATCGGCGAGTCTTCCGTCCCTTCGAGCGTGAAGGACATTGTCGGGGCCTTCGCCCGCAGCCGATAGGCCCGCTGCGTGGGATCGTAGCCAAGCCCTTCGCAGCCCTTGCCTGCGCTGAGGACGGGCGGACGATTCCAAGAGCGGGCAAGGGGGATGAGGCTTTCGACCGGCTGGTCGGTGAAACCGTACATGATCAGGTTTCGCGCTCCGGGACGAGTGCCGCCGATGGCCGCATGCGTCACGCGATCCGCCGCGACGGCGTATCGCCCGTCCGAAGGGTTCAGGCCCACCGGCCAGTGGTTCCATGGGCCGGCGAAGGGGTCCGGCGTGTGCTTCGATTGCTCGGTGGCGCCCCATTGGGTGATCTCGACGCCTTCACGATAGATGGCGAACACCTTCCACTGCGACCTGAAGTTGATCCGCTTGATGCACGCGTCTTTCAGAGGATTTGCCGGCACCCGGTTCGGTTTCTCCCAGGTGAGTTCCGCCGTCTCGCCGCGCAGGTTGGCGACGCTCAGCGCGTTAAGCTCCACGTTATCGAGGCAGGTGGTGCCGGGCTGCGAGAGGAATTGCGTATCGTGCCACCCGCCGTCGACGCCTTCGACAAAGCGCACGCCGACGCCGTCCGGGTAGATGAAATAGTATTCGTCCACCCAAACATTCACGCTGGGGAAGACGTAGCCCACGTCTATCGACGGATAGCGCCAGTGGACAACCACGCGAGCCGGGGTATTCTCGATCAGCCGGACGTGGCCGAATCGCCCCCGTTTGTCGGCCATGTGTTCGGCACAACCGTGGGGACCGCCGATCTCCTTGCTCTGGTCGGACATCCACTTGTTGTTCTCGGTGACCCAGCCCGAGCCGAAGTTGGGCCCTTGCCAGAACACGACATTCCCCGGCACCGTGTCGAAGCGAACGAGGAGATCGCGGTAGGGGCTGGGACGCCAAAGGTTGTCCCACAATTCGTGATACCGCAGAGTCCGGTACGCCGCGCCGAAACGCGGGGCCGGTTTGCCGGTCACCGCGCCCGGCAGGATGCGGGGCTGTAAGTCGGGTTTGGCCAGCTCGGCTTCCGATGGACGGTATCGCGCGCACGAGCGGGCCACCTCGTCGGCCGAGAGGGCCCGGTCGTAGATCCGCACCTCGTCGATCAATCCCTCGATGCCGTAAATCAGCGGAAGATTGTTGTTCACCGCGTAGGCGCTGTGCGAGACCGGGTCGGAGATGCGCTGCGGATCGCCGTTCAGACCGATCAGCAGGTCGCGGTCGGGCGCCTTGATCGGCCCAGTGGCCCGCCGTGAGTCGACCAGTTGGCCGTCGATGTACAAACTCATGCGCTCGCCGTCGTAGGTGGCTGCCAAGTGGGCCCAGCGATACGTGGGCAGCGTCGAGGCGGAATCAACCGTTTCCTCGGGCTCCACGACGCCCCCGCCGACCTGCTGCCCGTTGAGCTTGAAAATCGGGCGGCCGTAGGGATCGATGCCCAAGAGGTAGCCCCGCATCTTCCAGGGCCGATAGGTGTAGGGGTCGCGGTAGCCGTGCTTGTAGGCCTGTTTGCCGATCGGTTCGCCGGCTGCCCGATGAACCACGCCGGCGTCGCTCCAGGGATACGCGCCCAAAGCGACCCAGGCCTCCAGCGTGAGTTGGTCGCTGAGCTTCGGGAGTTCCTTCGCCGGGAGAGCCACCTTCGAAAAGTATCCGTCGAAGCCAAGTGCCGTGCCAGAGACCCCGCGCTTCCAGAGCGCTGTGTTACCATCAATCGAGCAGCTTGCGCCGCTGACGGTCTCAATTGCATGGTCCCCGTCCGTTCTGGTTTTCGAATTAGGGGGCACTTCCCGAGCCGCTTGCCCCACGCCAGGGTCGCTTTCGGTTGCCTCGTTGCGCAAGTTAAGGCCATCGTCGAAGGTGAATTCCACCGCGGGCGAGTCGACGGCTGGCTGCCGAACGGGTGCCGCCCGGACCGGTTCGATCATCTCGGTCGAAGGATTGTCCGGCGTCGGCGCGGCCACGCCTCGCGCGAGCGAACGTTCGACGGTGCCACTCTCGGTCAATCGGGTTTGCTGAAGGATGACGTTGGCCGGGTCGCGATACTCGTCGAGTCGTGGTCGGCCCACGCGAATCTCGCGCTGCATCATGCCGTCGGGCGTGAAGGTGAACAGTTCGTGGATCACTTGGGTCATCACCACCCGCGCCGGGTCGGGTACATGCCGCCAGTGGACCACGATGCGGCGAGGCGTGGCCTCGATCAGACGGACGTAGGAGCAGAGACACATCGGATCGTCGCGGTAATCGACCAGTCGCTGGACTGGGAACCGCCCGCGCGGGGTTTCGAGATACGGTCGATAGCCCGTCCGGCGGCTGAAGACGAATTGCCGCTCTTCGTCGAGGTGGACAATCAGATCCGCATATCGGCCCCAGCGGACCTCCGTTTGTTGGCGGTACTTTTCGATCGGCACGCGGAGAGCTTCGGCACTGGGCAGCTTTGTCGCCGATGACCCTTGCCCGTCGCTGTCGGCCATGGCCCCGGAGAGGAAAACACGGGCGGCACTGTCGGGGATATCCGCCAACAATTCCGGCAAGACCGGCTGCTCGAAGGGTAGCCGGGTATAATAGGCGTAGAACTCGGAGCCATGCGTCGAATTGGACAACAGTGCATGAATAGCGATCAGCAATGGAATGTAGAACGTGCTCTTGAGTCTCATAAAACCCTTCTCCGCGGCGGGGGTGATCGTGATGAGGGGAATTGTGGTGCGGCGACCGGCGGGGCATCCCGAGACGAGGACGCCCGACCATCGGCTTCACACTGTCGTGGAGTGATATTTTAGCCGTCGGACCGGCGGTTTGCAAACGGTCGACGGCGCCCGTTAAAGTGACCGGGCGGAGGGTCAGCGGCGCAAGCGTGCTGCCACGCGCTTGGCGGCACGAAGCACCGAGGCACCCGCTCTCCGCAGGAAGGACAGCAGGCCTCTAAGCAAGGGGAGATTCGGCGGCGCGGGAGCCGTCGCGTGTCGACGTCCCGGATGGCGAGACCCACGCCGCGCGGCCTTGTGGCGTCGGGTGGAAAGACGAGGCCGCCGGGGCACCGGGCCGGCGCGGCTGGCGGTCGTCCGCTCGGTGGCACCACCCGAGGGGAGCTGCCGGCCGCTGGCGTTCAATTCCTGCTCGAACGCGGACGTGTCGTCAGGGGCGGAGTGGTACCGCCCGATGGGACGTTGCCATTGTTTGAGCAAGTAGTCGGCATGTTCATGGAGTCGTTTCAAGGTGCGCGGCGTCACTGCGTTGGGATCGGCCCGGTGGCGATTGAGGGCTTCCTGGAGCGTACGGATCCCGGCTTGTACATCTTCGCGTTTCGGGGCGAGTAGCTTGGCAAAGCGACGTTGCGATAGTCGTTCGAAGGAGTCGCTCCAGTCGCGCAGTTTGGCAATGGTGGCGGTTTCCTCTTCCGTCGCATCCGCCAGGTCGCCCAGGATGAAGGTGTGGAGGATTTCCCCGCAATGTGGCTTTCGGGTGAGTCGCGAGATGCCGTCGGTGATGAGCATGATGTCGGCCCGGCGACAGGGCCCCGAGCCGCGTACATCGCGAACCGCGTGCTCCAGCGCGCCTTGAATCCGCGTTTGGCCCCCGTTGGGGATGCTGATGATGCGTCGGGCCAGGGCCCCGAGTCCCCGTTTGCCACCGCCGGTATGCAGCGGGCCAACATGGTCAGTGAATGAACGCAAATGCAGCCGCCGCCGGCCGCGTTGCCCGTGCCGAAGGAAGGCCAGGGCCAAGCCGCGGGCGACTGGGCCGCGCCGGTCGTGATCGTTCATCGTCCCCGACACATCGAGCAGAACATAAGCGTGTTGCCGCGTGATATCCGGCGGCGCGTCGTCATCCACCAGGCCCCGCGCCTTGGCCGACTCGTGGGCGTCGCGGTAACCGGCGCTGGGCTGTTGCCAAACCGGGGTCAGCAATTCACGCTCCGCCAGCTTGTGGTAGAAGAGCGTCGGCTGGATTTCCTCCATCAGCCATTGTGTGGGGAACAGGCGGGGGAGGTCTTCCACGCCGTCGATGGTGCCAACTTCCATCTCGTCGGCCGGCAATTGCGTTTGTTGAAAAAGATACTGGTGGGCCGTGTGCTGAATGACCTCATCCAGTTCACGCTCGGCCAGCGATTGGCCCGATTGACCACCCGAGCGCGATGCCACCGCGCGCTCCAGGGGTTCCACGTATGGGCCGGCGTTGCGGGCGACGACAAACATCGCCAATTGCTCCACGGTAACTTCGTCCGGCTCCAGCCCAAATTGCCGCATGTAGACGAAGACGTCGGCTGCCGTGGCGGGCGTTGCGTGTGGGGGCGATCCGATGAACATGGGGCGGGCACTCATCCGAACAAGTGGTCGTCGTCGAAATCGATCCGCCGGGTCAATTCCTGCAATCGGCCAATCAGTTTCTGCTTAAGCTGCTTGACGTGCTCGTCGCGGGGGAAGATATCGTCGACGAACCGCCGCACGTGATGGAACGTCAGGTCGCCCACGCTGATCAACCCAAACATCTTCAGCAAACGCTGGAGGAAATGGGTGCGGGGTAGGTGCTCGCCGGTTTCAACCCGCTGCAACAACTGCTCGGCCAACTCCTGGGCGGCGATCAGCCGATCCACGTGCTCGCGGTCCGTGTCGCGAATGGTCGTGAGTGTCCACTTCAAGGCGTCCTCGAAGCATTTCGCTTCCAACTCGGGGCCGCCGATCGTGGTGACCACGTAACGTAGTTGCGAAAGATCTTCGCAACTGACTTCAGCCCGTCCGCGCATCATGGCCGCCGCGTTCAGGACCAGACGAGATTTCGCATACGTCCGCGGGCTGATATACGGAGCCGATGCCCCACCGTCCGTCCGCGCCGAGCGCTGGGTTAGTAGCTCCCGGTAACGGTTAATCAATGCGTTCTTCATGAACAGCACGTGCGGCGGCGCGGTGATCTCCCGCTGGGGTAGTTCTCCGCGAACGAGCGATGCCAGCCGGGTCAGGTGCGTTAGCGGTACTCGCCCACCCGCGACGGCTTCCCGCTCGCCGTAGTGCCGACCAAATGCCTGATCGATGGCCAAGAGTGTGTACGGGTGATAGTCTGGGGCGATCGTCGCTCGGAATAGGAACCGGTCGACGACGGCCTGCGTGATATTCGTGGCCCGCACGTAGTTCGCCGCCGCAATGCCGGTATGCAATCGGGCCGGCTCGGTCTGGGTGCCCTTCTTGAAGACCCGCTCATGGAAGATTCCTAACAACGCCCTGAGTACCATGTCGTTGGCGTCGAAGAACTCGTCGATGAACGCCAAATCGGCGTCGACCAGGGTCGCCCGCGTATTATGCAGGACGCGTCCGGCTTTCATCTGCTCGATGTCGACCGAGCCAAACAACTCCTCGGCCAGCGAGCCCTTGGACATTTGCGTGTCGAAGACGCTGGCACCGTCGATGCGCTGGAATAACAACCGGGCGAAAAGCGTTTTGGCGGTGCCCGGAGGGCTGAATACGAGAAGATTCTCGCCCGTTAGCAGGGCGTAGACGGCTTGCGTCAGCAGGGGACCGAAGCCGACCAGTTCGCGTTCCAGCGGCGCGAACGCCCGCTTCACCTCGGCAACCAGCGTCTCGACGTCTAGTTCGGATTCGGTCGATGGGGGTGGCGAGCTTGCGTTCGGTTGGTCAGCTTCTGCCGGGGATGGTTTGTCTTTGTCGCGCGAGATAATCGACATGGCGATCTCTTCTGGCTTTGGCCGCGCACGGTTCCGGACGTGCTCGGCGCGTAGCTGCCCCGGTTTAACGTTCCGTGGCCGCGAGGACCCTGGGAGCGAACTGGCCGGGCATCGGCGGGACGCGGCAGGGCCACATCTTCGGGCAGAGGGCATCACGCCTTGCGGCCTAGGAAAGGCGGGACCGGATAATCCAGCCTTCATGCACGGCTCGAAACCGCCCAAGAAAGGCAGAGCGGTCGACACCGTGCGAGCCCCATACAGAGCACTATACGTTGCCGCGGGGGGAGTGGTCAATGCCACCGGCGGGGTATTCGCCGCTCCTGCCACTGCGGAGAAGCGGTCCGCCTTCCGGTCTGGCTTCCCAAGTCGGAAGCACGACTACGATCGGAGTAGGCCGCTGCGCTGCGCGGCGTGGATCGCGGCTGCTCGCAGCCTCTCGGACCAGGTTGCCCGAAGCCAGCGCTCTTTCGAGGCACACTCCGCGCTTTGTTGCAGAAATCGGATGAGTTGCTCGGCCTGTCGTCGGGCAAGGCTGGCATTGGGCGGCGGCGCGGCGAGCACGTCGTCGCAAACGCGCGTCATGTCCGAGACGAAGCGGTGATGCGAGAATCGTTCGTGAAATCGGGCTTTGCCGCGCTGGCCCATCCGCCGTCGATGCTCGGGTTGCTCGATCAAGGTCGTCACGGCTCGGCTCATGCCGGCTACCGCGCCGACGGGTACCAGATGGCCCGTTCGCCCATCGTCGACCATCTCCACGCAACCGCCGCTGGCGGTGGCTACAACTGGCAGCCCTGCCCGCATGCCTTCGAGAACGACGAGCGGCAGCGGATCGGCGTGCGAAGGCACGACGAGCACATCGCTGGCTCTTAGGATGTCATGGACATCCTTTCTCGGCCCCAATAGATGGACGGATTGCTCGATCCCGAGCTGTCGGATGCGTTTGCCGAGGCGTCGCCGTTCGCCCCCATCGGGCCCGGCCAGTACGAAGTGCGTACCAGGCAGGCGGCGCAGCACGCGGTTGGCGCACTCGATAAAGTCGACGACCCCCTTGCGGACGCTCAACCGGCCCACGTAGCAGACCACTGGAGCCCGTGGATTGATCCCGAACAAATCGGTCCGGTTGGGACATGAGGCTGACGCCGCTGGGGCGAGGACCGGCGTAGGGCAGGGCGAATTGGGGGCCGCGGTGATTGCTGATGACGGGAGGGATGAAACCGCCGGGAGGCCGTTGTAGACCGTCGTCACTCGCGACGCCTCCACGCCCGCGCCCAGGAAACCCTCACGCACGGCGTTGGAGACCACCACCACATGCTCCGAAAGCTGCTCGACCAGGCGGTGAAACTCCTCGCTTGGCAGGAACGGTTTCAGGCCCGGATCGCGGTCGATCATCTCGTGGACGTGCCACACGTGCCGCACCCCGCAAAGTCGGGTTGCCAGGGCCGCCTCAACGGCCGCACAGGTATTGCTGACCACAAGGTCGGGTTGCCCTCGCTCGATCAACTCGGCGATCCGTTCCACGCGCCGCGGGAGTCCTCGGGCGAAGGAGGCCTGAAACGGCCAGTCGCGCACCCACCACCGCAGGTCGACGGAGTGCGTATCGATTCCCATGTTGGTGATCGCATCGCGCAATGGCTGGCGATGTTGGAGTCGCCAATGGGGTGTCCGTACCAAGACGGATGGCTGGAAGCGGTCGCGCGGTAAGCCAGCTAGGAGCATCCAGAGCACTCGCTCGGCCCCACCTAGCGAGGGTGAGTGGGAGACGAACATCACCCGCGCGGCTCGGCCCGACGCCGACGGACAGCGCCTGCGGTTGTTCGCGTGAATGAGGTGGGTGCTTGCTTGGTGCATGCGGTCCTTGCGACGCCCGTCGGCGCGCGACTCGTACGTTGGCCAGTGGCTGGGGCGGTGATGGTAACTGATTTCCTGGTGGCGGGTTAAGACCAAAATCGGGGGTCACCGGAGGAAGTACGTTTGGACATCCGCTGGCGGCCGGTGCTTCTTCCATGGGGGCTGGCGGTCGGCGGTGCGTCAATCGAGGCATGTTGGCGCTAGGTGTGGGTGCTTTCGGTGTGGATGCTTTCGCTGATAGTGAAATCCGGCTTGCGGCGAGGTCGCGGGTCTGGCTATCATCCGCTGCGTCGGTCTGGCGGGGCTGCCTGTTCTTCCCACTGTGCCCATTTTCCGACTGGCGTGAGCTACGGGATCGATCGCAAAAAGAGCCGAGAGACCGCGATACCAGCCCTTTGGCACGGCGTCGCGGGTTACAGCCCGGCGGGGCGACGGGATTGGAAACGATTGTTTGCGGAAAGTCACAATTGGTTTGATGTCGTGCGAAGGCTCTTGCCGAATAGAGCGTGCAAGGAGATGGACTGTCGAATGACGGCTGGTGCCGGCGCCGGCTGGGTGTTGGGCTCGCGCTGGCTCCGCTCTTACGCCACGACGCGCGGGCTTGGTAAAGGGGCGGGAGGCATCGATTCAGCTTCCTCGGCTCGCGTGCTGTTTGGCAGTCGGGGGGGTGAGAGCCGATTCCGGCTTGCTAGTGACATTGTTCGTTTGGTTGCCAGCGACTGCACTGGCAAGACGCCAGTGGCATACGCCCGGCAATAAAGCAGTCGCAAAACGCTTGTCTTATCATACTTTCAGCGGGTGCATCGGGGAGACCGAGGTCTTGTCCACTGCCGACGTTCTACAAATCGTACCGATCTTGCTGCTGACAGCGGTCGTGTCGTCGGTTGGGTTGACGGTTGTCGTCGGGCGATTCGCGCGCGCGATGGGCGCCGTCGACCGTCCGGACGGGGTACGCAAGCTCCATAGCCGAATCGTGCCGCTGTGGGGCGGACTGGGTGTCTATCTGGCCTTTGCTTTCGCCGTGGTCCTGGCGGTGAATCACCTCTCGGATGCCGACGGTCAACTATTTCGATTCGCGGCGGGTACGTTGGTGGCCGGGGCGGGGGTCTGTCTGATCGGTGCTGTCGACGACCGGTGGTTGCTCAGTTCACGCACAAAGTTATTGCTTCAGGGGTTGGCGGTCTTACCGCTGATTGCCGTGGGCTACCGGATCGAGGGCGTCATGGCTTTCGGCGTTGACGTCCCTTTGGGGTCGGCCGGAATGATCGTCACGCTTGTCTGGCTGGTCGGATGCATCAACGCGATGAATTTCCTCGATGGGATGGACGGGCTGGCGTCGATGGTCGGGGCAATCGTGGCCCTGATGACCGCCGTGATCGCCGCCATGGTGGGCAGTTTGCACGCCACGGTGGTGGCCGTCTGTTTGACCGGGGCTCTGATCGGTTTTCTCCTGCACAACCTGCCACCCGCACGCATCTTCCTCGGCGACTGCGGCAGCATGTTGATTGGATTGGTGCTCGGGCTGTGCGGCATCGAGGCCGCCATGAAGACCTCGACCACGCTCGCGATTGCCGTGCCGGTGTTGATCATGAGCCTGCCGATCCTCGATACGACTCTGGCCGTTGTGCGGCGCAGATTGACCGGTCGCCGAGTCGATCTGGCTGACCGGCAGCACATCCATCACCGACTCCTTGACCGCGGCATGTCCACCGCCCAGGCGCTGCTCGTCATCGGCGCGCTCTGTGTGGCGACCGGCGCGGCTTCCGTCCTCGCGACTTGGCTGAGGAGCGACACCGTGGCGTGGATCGCCGCCGCACTGTTGCTGGCGGTGCCCGTTCGGCTCGGCTGGTTCGGCCACCACGAGTTTCTGCTTCTCCGTCGGGCGCTCGCCCGCACCTTCGCCGTCCTGGCGCGGCGGGTGCTTGGCAAGGTGGAATCAACCGGTCAGATCGAATACGAACAAATCCGCGGTATGGGTTTCAGCGAAGCTTGGGACGTGATGGTTCGTGGGCTCGTCAGCCTTCAGGTTGATCAAGTTGAGTTGGACCTCTGGCGGTCGGACGAGAGCCGCCGGCGTCATGGTTGGCGGCGGCCCGGCAACCGGTCGCAGCCGAGGTGGCAGCTCGCCGTTTTGATCCGTGGAGCCGACGGTCGGGCCTGTCGGCTGTCGACATCCGGCGGCAACCAAGAGGCCTTGTCGCAAGCGGAAGCCGATCGGTTGGGGAAATCGCTCCGGCTGTTTGCCCTGCACTTCGCGGAAACCGCGGAGCTGATTCCCGGCGTGGTCGTCTCGGAAGAAGGCGATCCCGCTGTTGATTTGGCCGACCCGGCCACCTCCCGCGCGGCGTAGCATCACTCAAGCAGAACCTGATCTGTTCTTTCAAAAACTCCGAGGTAGGGCGATGGAACGCACCCAACCGATCAACCGCGAGTATCGCTTGGTGCGCGGTCCGGCCGATGTGGAAATCGGGCTGATCTACACCTACGAGCAGGATCTGATTTCGCGGCTGCTGCCGTCGCTACGCGATTCGGTTGGGAATCACTCGGCGCGGCTGATCCTCGTGGATAACGCGGCCACGGACGATGTTGAAGCCTACGCCCGTGTCTTCGACCGGCACCACATCGTCCGCAACGAAACTCGTCTGCCCTATGGGGCCAACCTGAACCGGATCCTTGAAGCCTCGCGCTCACCGTACGTGCTGCTGCTGAACACGGATATGTACTTCGAGCCCCGGGCCGAGTGCGTGGCGAAGATGGTCGGGTTCATGCGGGCGCATCCCGATTGCGGCGTGGCTGGCTGCCGGATCCTGCATGCCGATGGCGCTCACGCCCCCTCCGCCCGCCGTTTCCAAACGGCTCGGACAATCGCCGCCCGACGCTTGGGCATGGGCCGCTGGATGCCCGAAGCACTCGCCGAGTATTTCTACGCGACGCGCGACATGCACGCTGCCTGGCCGTGTGACTGGCTTTCGGGCTGTTTCCTGATGGTCCGCCGTGAAGCCGTCGAGCAGGTCGGCTATTTCGATCCCCGTTTCGTGAAGTACTTCGAAGACGTAGACTTCTGCCTGCGCATGACGCGGGCCGGATGGCGCGTCATGTACAACGGGGCAACGTATTGCTATCACCTGGAGCAACGGGCAAGCAAGCGGCTGCTCTCCCAAGACGCCTGGCTGCACGCGCGGTCCTACCTGCGCTGGCTCCGCAAATGGGGCTTCTCGCCCGAGATCGCGCCCGAACGGGAGCCCTCCAGACGCAAGGCGGCGTAGCGTTGCTTCGCAGCCGGCTGCTTGTCCGTCGTCCGTTGGTCGTCCGATGTGGGCCGGAAGGGCGCGGCGAGCACTCGATGGGAACGGCCCAGTTCCGCGAGTGGAGATCGTTCAGCCGTAGAGGATGTCCTGTCGCGGAGCGGGAAGCGAGTCCTGAGGGAATCGCCGTATCCGCAGCCACTGTAAGGCCAGGAGCGACAAGTAGGCCGGATTCAGAAGCAGGTAACGACGCCAGAGCCGACGCGGCTCGCGCGCCAGCCGGTAGAGCCATTCCAGTCCCCGCCGCTGCATCCACTCCGGCGCCTGAGCGAGTGTTCCGGCGTGGAAGTCGAACGCCGCGCCGACGGCAATCACCGGCATCCCCAGCGCCTGACGGAACTCATAAGCCCAGACTTCCTGCCGCGGGCAGCCGAGTCCCACAAAGGTGACGGCGGCCCCGGACTGGCAAATCGTGGCGACTGTTTCATCGCGCTCGGCCGGAGTTAGGCAACGGAACCGCGATGGCCGGGTACCGGCAATCACCAGTCCCGGGAACTGTCGCGACAGATTGGCCGTCAGCCGGGCGAGTACCTCTTCACGCGACCCGTAGAAGTAGACCGGCAAGCCCCGCTCGGCCAGGCGCTGGCAAAGTGCCAGCGTGAGATTTGGTCCGTAAACCCGTTCCGGTAGACGCCGGCCATGCAACAGCCGCAGCGCCCAGCGCACGGGTTGGCCGTCGGGAACCACGAGTTCCAGATGATTCAGCCGGTATCGATGCTCCGGATCGGCCACGCCTGTCATTACGCCATGCACGGCGAGCGCCGATACACCAAGGGGGCGACGTTCACTCGCGGCATCAACGACCCGCTGGACGGCCGCATCGTAATCGACCGCGTCGATCCCCACGCCCAACACGTTGTATCGGCCCTGGTCGATCATGCTTTGGCCATCACCTGGGCCCACCGTTCGTTGTTGGCCTCGTAGATCTCGCGGCAAATGGTCGGGACGTCGTATTGCAGTTCCCACTGGGGAAAGTGCCGTGAGAACTTCCGCAGATCGCTAATCCACCAGATGTGGTCGCCCGCCCGATTCTGTTCGGAGTAGCTCCAGTCCATGGGGCGTCCTGTGATTTCCTCGCAGATTTCGATCGCTTCGAGCATGGAGCAGTTGCTCCGTCGCCCGCCGCCGATGTTATAGACTTCCCCCACGCGCGGGTTTTCGAAGAAGCAATCGAAAGCGCGGATCAGGTCGGAGCTATGGATGTTGTCGCGGACCTGCTTGCCCCCGTAACCGAAAACGGTGTAGGGCGTGCCCGTCGCCGCGCAACGCACCAAATAGGCGAGGAAGCCATGGAGTTGGGTTCCGGAGTGATTCGGGCCGGTCAGGCATCCGCCCCGGAAGCACGCGGTATGGATGCCAAAATAGCGCCCGTATTCCTGCACCAGGATGTCGGCAGCCACCTTCGAGGCGCCGAACAGGCTATGCATCGACTGGTCGATCGACATGTCTTCGGAGATTCCACCCGCGTAGGCGTGCCCGGCCTCGATCTCCCAGCGCTTGGACAGTTCGACCAAGGGCAGTCCATTGGGGCGATCTCCGTAGACCTTGTTGGTCGACGTGAAGATGAATACCGCTGAAGGGGCATGGCGGCGGACCGCCTCCAGCAGGTTCAGCGTCCCTTGGGCGTTCACCGAAAAGTCGGTGTGTGGTTCCTTGGCTGCCCAGTCGTGGGAAGGTTGGGCCGCCGTATGGACAACCAGCGAAATGTGTTTGCCATATTCAGAAAACAGCGCGTCAATCATCTCGCCGTTGCGGATGTCGACGTCGCAATGGCGATAGGCTTCGCCCAGCTCGTCCTGGAGCGAGTTGGCCTGCCAACGCGTCGAGGCATCCGGCCCAAAGAAGCGGCTCCGCATGTCGTTGTCGATGCCCACCACGTCCAGGCCTTTGCCGGCGAAGTGCCGACTCGCCTCCGAACCAATCAAACCGGCTGAGCCGGTGACAAACGCGACGCTCATATCGTTGCTCCAAAAAGAGACTGTTGACCTCTTCAACAATAGGTCGCGCGCTTTACTCTCGGCACGCGAGACAATAAATCAGCGGTGGTTTCGAATCCCTGCCGCTTACGACGCTCCGCGCCCGCTCAGCACGGCGGGGATCGTCTTCAGGAGAAGCTTGAAGTCGTGCCACGGGGAGCGTGAATTGGCATAGCTCAGGTCCATCCGCACCCAGTCGTCCCACGTCACGCTGGAACGCCCGCTAATCTGCCAAATGCAGGTCAGCCCGGGCGTCACTTCCAGCCGACGCCGATGCCAGCCCGCGCATTGTTCCGATTCTTCGCAGGGCAGGGGACGAGGGCCCACCAGTGACATGTCGCCGACCAAAACGTTGTAGAATTGCGGCAGCTCGTCGATGCTCAGCCTTCGGATCACCCGGCCCACACTGGTCACGCGCGGGTCTCGTCGGATCTTAAAGGCGGGGCCATCCTGCTCGTTGAACTCACGCAGTTCGTCCTTCAGGCGGTCGGCATCCACCACCATCGAGCGGAACTTGTACATCTTGAACCGCCGCCCGGCCAGCCCGCTCCGCCACTGGCCGTAGAACACGGGTCCCGGCGAGGTCAGCTTGATCGTCGCCGCCACGATAACGAACAACGGGCTGAGCACGGCCAGCGCGCCGGCCGCCACCAGAATATCCAACAGCCGCTTCCATGCCGGAAGCGGTCGGGTGAACAAGGCGCTCATCGGCCGAACGACACCAGCGCGGGAGCAGGTGGCGCGATCGATTCGAGCAGACCGACGCATCGCGGCCTCCTCCAAGCCGTTATTGGCTGGGGCCAAGGCAGCCACCGCGTGGGCCGATGGCCGGGCAAATTGTGTTTCGGCCATCGCTAGCCGCGTTTGGCGGTCTTCGCTCGCCGGTGCCGTTATCCCCTCGCCATGCTCCACGTCCGCCGGTGTACGGCGGTCCGCATGTGTTCCGGAGTTGAGGGTGTTTCGCCGATTCGCGGCGTCCTCGGGGTAGATGAACACTTCGCAATCGGGCAACGTGAGATCGGCAGGCAACCGGAGGCAGACGTCATCGGCCACGGTCCACGCGCCCTCCGGATCCGTGGCCGGCAGGAGGGCAGCCATGTGCCTGTCGTCCAGATGACCGAACTCGTCGGACAATCGGAGCCGGCTGGCCAGCACCGCCTCTAAAGCCCGCAGCACATGGGGCCGATCTTCCGGCTCGACGGCGGAGAAGACCACCATCGATAGTGGCAACCCGGTGCGTTCGGCGCGATCGCGTTCCCGAGCCAACGCCCGCGAGACCTCGTCGGGCGAGCAGCAGTGTCGGGTGGCGACGGGCCGGCCGCGCGGCGCGGAAGGCTTACGAATCCCAGATTTGCGATTGACTGATATCATGCGTCCAGCTCGTGATGCGATTTCATGTTGATGCGCGAATCTAGTCGACCTATGAAGCTTTCACCCATCGAGGCACATCGCGCCGTCTCTTGTTGAGGATCGCGCCCAGCACGTGTGCGTCGCATTTGCGCAGCATTTCGATTGTCCGACGTGCCATCTCGAACTGGACTTCCTCGGCCGCGATGACCAGGAGAACGCCGTCCAAGATGCCGGACAATCGCAACGCCCGACTCCGCTCGCCCGCCGGTGGCAAATCAACGACCACGAGGGCGTAGTCGTTCGTCAAACGGCGAGTCAATTCGACGGCCGGCTCGGTCGAATCACCCCCACCGCGCCGCCGAGGCCTACTGCCGATGGGCAGCAGGTCGAGGTTCTCGAATGGTGTTCGTTGAATGGCTTCGTCCAGTCCGCCCAGGTCGGCCAAGACGTCCGTCAAGCCCGGTTGTGCATGGCCCCCGAACAATTCGTGCAATGCCGTGGCAGAGCCGCTCGCATCGACCAGAAGCACGTCGCCTTGGCGGGTCTCGGCGGCGACCAGGGCCAATTGAGCCGCGCACGTGGTCACGCCCTCGCGCGCCCGGCAGCTCGTCACCCCAATGGTGCTGGCCAATGCCGCATTCCCGTTGGCGTCGCCCGGCCAGCTTAATCGACGCAGCAAGGCGCGAAACGGCTTGGCGATGTCGGGTGCAACGGCGGATCGCCGGGGCCCATTGTCGACCGCGAGGGCGTCGTTGGGTGCGTCGGCTGATTCAGCGCGGGTGGTGTCGACCATCGATCAATGATCTCCATTCCCGGCGGTGGTTTGTTGCCGCGGTTCGATGTCGTCAGCCGTCGCATGCACCGCGTTCTTGCCGAGCACATGTCGGTGCACGCGCGGCACGGAGGCCAGCGTGGGGATGTGCAGCTCGCGCTGCACGTCGTCGCTGGTGCGGAAGGTGCGATCAAAATACTCGGCGGTCACGGCCACGCCGAAGGCGCCGGCCAACCCCACCACAAACGCCAAGCCCAAGGCGATCTTTCTTTGAGGACTGATCGCACTGGTTTCCAGCGTGGCCGGTTGAACCACGCTGATATTCGACATATTGCGAGCTTCCAGGGCGTCGTCGATCAACGCCTGCTCCCGGCTGGCACTGTACTTCTTGTAGTCCTGCTCGCGGAGTTCGATGTCGCGCGTCAACTGCGCGATCCGCGTCTCATTCTCGTTCAGTACATCCAGCCGCGCAACCAGATCGTCACGCTGCGAGCGGATCGCTTGTGTCTTGGCGGCCAGCGACGCCAGCACCGGCTCCTCCTCCAGCAGCGTCTGCCTGGCCAATTCGTAGTTCGGGTCGGGGCGAGTGGTTATGTGAGTTCGCACTTCGTCCTCTTGCTCGACAATCCGCTGGGCCTCGGCCAACTGCTCGCGGACTTCTCGCAGCCGCGGATGCGCGTCGGTGTAGACGGCCGCCGCGGCCTTCTCTTGTTGCTGCAAGTCGAACAGCCGCTGGCGAATCCCGTCGGTTCCTTCGTTGCCAATACCGGTCGTCTCCTCGGCCACCTGGGTCTTAGGGAGCTTCCGCATCATCTTCTTCAGTGAGTCCACCTTGGCAGCCGATTCCGCTCGGGCCGATTCCGCGGCGGCCAATTGATCCTCGAGGGCCCCGATCCGCGTGATGAGCTGGGTCCGCTGCTCGTCGATCGACGCCAACCCCGTTTCCGACTTCAACTTCGTCAGCTCATCCTCCTTGGCATGAAGCTCTCCCTCCAGACGCAAGGCGTGCTGCGTGAAGAATTCCGCCGACCCCTCGGTGCGGTTCAGCCCGGCGTGGGCTTCGCGGTAAAGCTCGACCACCGTGTCGACGATCAGTCGCGCGGCTTCGGGCGAAGGACCGACGTAACTCACGCGAATGATGTTCGATTTGTGGCCTGCCTCCACGCCGAGATTGCTCTTTAACTTGCGAATCGCCGACTCGCGCGGCGGTTCCGTGTTGGGGGAAATCCAGTTCTTCACCCGGGACACCTGGGCCGAGGCCGCGTCGCGAACGCCCGTGGCCCAAACCTGGGCCTGGCCAAGCAACCCAGCTTCTTTGGTGGCGTGGGACCCCGATACCCCGCCTTCCGAGAGGTCGAGATCTTCGGGCTTGAGGACGATCTCCACGCCCAGTTGATCGACGACGCGCTCGATCATCGCCCGACTGCCGATCATCTCGGCCACCGAGTTCAACTCCTCTTCGCGCGAGTTGGGGACGGTCACCACCGCCTCTTCGCCCAAAGTGGCCGTCCGGTCGAGCATGGCATTCTCACGTCCCAGCCGGACAAAGAGCTTGGCGTGGGAGGCGTACCGTGGTTCAGCCAGCAGGATATAGCCAACCGACACCATCATCACCAACACAAAGATGGCGAGCGACTTGCGACGGTGACGAAAGATGGCCCGATACACATCGCGAAGCGACATCTCGCGCGTGGAACTGTTCATGGTGAATCACATTGCCCGAGGAAAGTGGGGGGGAAACTTCGACGGCCGCCGTCAGCGACCAGCGAAACTCCGCAGTGAAAAAGTTGGAAGTCCCTTGAAGGTTGCGGGAAGGTGGGTGGGGTGGTAAGGCACTGCCGATAGGAACCGATTATATTCAGCTCATCCTGGTTATTCAACTTGGGTCCATGGCGCAGACTACGGAAAATACGGTGCGAAAAGGTGTTGTAAAAAGCTGGGTAATCTGTTTGTGGCTCACAAAGGGTAAGGAAATGTCCTATCAACCGGGTTTTCGAAAACCGGCCTTTCGTGGGGAGCCCAACACGATCCGCGCATCGAACCCGGCCCGAGGCGGTCGCGGGCACGTTTTCGACGGTTGCGGTTTCCGGATTCGCCCGACCGCTGCCCGGTTTCACCGGCACAATGGGCCCATGGGCCCGCGAAACCCCAGGATGGCAATTCCGGAGACTACCGTGCTTTGAAATCGACGGTGGGACGCATGGCTAAGATGCGAGAGAGCCCGAAGATAGGCAATAACAAGAAACCGTCTCAGCCGCCTAGCGGCGGGTGATCAGAAGTCCCGTGCCGCACGGAATCCCGGCGGAGTTTCGGCGAGCGTTGGGCCCACCGCGTGATGCCGCCCGTGCTTCAGCAGTTGATGCGTCACGAGAGCATGCAGACGACGATGCGGTACTACGTGGACGCAAAGCCCAGGCCACGTCGGCCGTTTTTTGGGAGACGCACCGGCTGGTTTTGGGTGCCAATTTGGGTGCCACGTCGAAGAATCTCGCCAGTGAATCGACGTAAGTCGTTGTCTTGTAAGTAGCGGCGCAGGGACTCGAACCCCGGACACGCGGATTATGATTCCGCTGCTCTAACCAACTGAGCTACGCCGCCAAGTTGTTTTCCAACAGTCACTTAAGGTGATCATCGCCGGGCGTCAAGCCCTCTCTTTACGATAATCCCCAGTCTTCTCCAGGGAGAATACCAAATTTCAGCCGCTTGTGGTCGGGCGGGCTGTGAAAACGGCAAAATCCGGTAGAAAAAAGCCCATCGACCGCCCATTCCGGCAATCTGGCGTCCCCTGCAGCGGGCAGGGCGACTCCGGGCAGGTGTTACCATCCAAATATAACGCACCGAACCGGGATGGTAAGTGGGGAACCCGGTCCGATCTTGGCATGGAACGAAATGCCGGCCATCGACGATGGATCGCTGATCGCGCCGCTCTTTTCCCGAAGGTGCCCTGCGTCACCCCCCCTCCCCCGGTAGGGGCGGCTCCCTCAGGCTGGAGGTCACGGTTCTGGCCCGCGGCGAAACTGTTCGGTTGGGGGAGAACTAGTCCACCGGCCTGCTGGAGGGCACGGTCACGGACCATGCGTTGGCCGTCGGGCGCGCGGAAGGTGACCAGATCGGTGACCACGTAGCGCCGCGTTGCCTGCCAGGTCGGGTCTTGCAGGATCTCTTCGCGCGGGGCGATGTGAAGAGCGACGTTGTGAATGGTCCAGTCGAGCCCGGCGGGATGGAGAGCGGCCGTCAGCGCGGAACCTAATGGCACATCCTTTGGCAATAACGCCTATCCATACGGGGTGTGGAGTGCATCGATTGTCCTTTCCGTATGACTTGGCGGGAGCCTCACCCTTCCGGAAGCTGGAAAGACGGTCGGAAATCGACCCATCGGTCATACTGGTTCGTCAAATTCTCCCAACTCCAGTGGATAATCGCCGTACTCGCGCACGAGGTGGACGATGTAGTCGTACGTGTGGCCCGAGACGTTGCTGCTAACCGAGTGGTCGGACTGGAAGATCATGCCGCCGCCCTTGGCCGCGTTGAGCTTACGCAGCACTTCACGGCGGATGGCCGCGCGGTCGCCGGTCTCCCATACCTGGATATTGCTGTTGCCGCAGAAGCCGATGCGGTGTCCGTACTGCCGGCGGAGTTCGACGCAGTCCATGCCGGCCTTCGCCTCCAGCGGATTGTAGGCGTCGAGGCCCATCTCGATGAAGTCCTCAAAGATCATTTTCACGTTGCCGCAGCCGTGATAGATGACCGGTAGCCCGTGGGCGTGGCAATGGTCGATCATCGCGGCGACCCAGGGCCGGAAGTACTCGCGCCAGTAGTCGGGCGAGAAGAACATGCCCCGCTTGTAAGCCACATCGCCCCAGATGACCATGCCGTCGAGCAGCCCCTCGGCCGCCGCGACTTGGGCCTCCAGGCAATCGAGGCAGAACTGGCCGACGCGATTAATTGCCGCGCCCATTCGCTTGGGTTCCATGCCGATCCAAAGCATCGTGTTCTGTGGGCCGACCATGCGGGTGAGCACCTCCGAGCACTCGACCATGCTGCCGAAGACGGGAAAGTCGGGCCGTAGCTCTCGGACGGTTTCAATCCACGGCGGCGAGTTCCGCTGGAACCCGTCGCCCACGCCGGCGATCTGGTTGTCGCCCGCCTCGAAAAATCGCCGGCGGTCGGCCGGGTCGTCGAGGGGGAACTGCTCGAGCTTCTCCACGGTGTCGGTTTCGAAGCCGATGAACTCGGGCATCGGCGCGCTGAATTTCTTCCGCATCACGGCGCCGAATCCCGTCTTGACGACCACCTCCTCGTCGTCCTCGCGCAACGTCTCGAACGGCTGGATCCGCGGGTCCATGTTCGGCACCGTGACGATCCAGTCGAGATCATAGTGATAGTACGGGTTGGCATCCTCGGGCAATTCCAGCTCGCGTCGCCAGCGCTCGATGAAGCTGCCCCAGAAGAAGTCGCTGATCGGGACCCGGTCGGGCTCCTCGTGCCGCAGGGCCGTGGTCAACCTTTGGAGCTTCGTTGCGGCTTTTTCGGTGCGATTTTTCGGAGACTTGGGCTTCCCCATTGTATCAAGCCTTTTCACGTGAGATGCTTGAGGCTGTCGCTCGGAAGATGGGCAAAATGAGCATCGTCGGGCGGGGCGAATCCAGGGTCGGTGTGGCAGCGTTCCACGTCGTCAGCCGTCCAAGTATCGTAGCCGACGCCCACGAGGATTCCTAGCCGGGGCGAGCCAGCCCGAGCGTGGGCCGGCTTGGCGGTTGTGCTCACGGCGTCAGCCATCGGACGCGGGCGTCGAGCATGGGGATTCTCCGCCGGTGCCGAGTTTGTTACCATTGTGCGTCGCTGTCGCTGTCGCTGTTGCGAGTCGCGTCGGGTCTTTGCAAAAACCCGGCCGCTGGCCCGCCAGACTGAATGGAGACGTTTCCCGTGTCAATCGATTGTTTGTGTGCCGGCATTCTCGTGGCCGACCATGTATGCGAGCCGTTGGACCGGCTGCCCGCGGCGGGCGAATTGATGATTACCGCGGGCCACCGACTATCGCTGGGCGGGTGTGCCTCGAACATGGCGCTCGACCTGGCCCGACTTGGCGCGAAGACCGGCGTGGCTGGCTGTGTGGGCGACGACCTGTTTGGCCGCTTCATTGAGCAGACGTTGCGCGACGGCGGGGCGAATACCGACGGCGTGCGGCGGCTCCCCGACGTGGCCACGGCGTCCACCATGGTGATCAACGTTCGGGGCGAGGATCGGCGGTTTATCACGGCCGTGGGGGCCAACGTGGAGTTCCAGGTGGGCCACATCCCGGCCGATTGGCTCGATCGGGCCAAGGTGCTGTACGTCGGCGGGTACTTCATGATGCCATCCGTCAATCCCGATGAGCTTCGCGCGCTGTTTGCCAATGCACGAGCACGCGGAGCACGCACGGTGCTCGACGTGGTCTTGCTCGGTGGGGAGAGCAACCTTGACGACTTGGCTCGCGTGCTACCGGAGACCGATGTCTTCCTGCCGAACGAAGACGAAGCCGCGATGTTGCTCGGCGAAACGGAGCCACTGGCGCAAGCCGAACAATTTCGCCGGTTGGGCGCGGGCACGGTCGTCATTACCCGTGGCGGAGAAGGTGCTCTGCTTTTGAGCGAGGACGAGCGGCTCCGCTGCGGCATTTACGACGTGGAGCTGATCGGCGGTACGGGGGCGGGCGACGCATTCGACGCCGGCTACTGCTTCGGCTTGCTCGAAGGCGAGGACCCGGCCGGATGCTTGCGCTGGGGAAGTGCCCTGGGGGCGAGTTGCGTGCGCAGTGCCGGCGCGACGGATAGCGTCTTCACGAGGGAGGAGGCCGACGCCTTCATGCGCGACCACCCGTTGACGATCGAGCGGTTCTAGTGATAGCATGTCGGGCCGTCGGCGGATCGAGTGACTGCTGGCGGGAGGGTGGCCCCCGCATCCAGCCTGGACAATGAGCATCGCAACCCAACACGACGGGTCCTATCATGAGAATTGGCGTCTTTTGCAGTGGGGGCGACGCCCCGGGGATGAATCCGTGTTTGAGGGCCGTGGTCCGCGCGGCCCTGGCCGAGGGACACGACGTGGTGGGTATTCGGCGGGGATACGCGGGCTTGCTCGGCGAACAGTTTTTCGCCAGCGACGACGGTGAACCGCTGATGAAGCTCCGCTCGGTCTCCGGTTTGTCGCGTTTCGGTGGAACGATCCTCCACAGCAGCCGTAGCGAGGAGTTCCGCACCGAAGCGGGCCAGGAGAAGGCGGCCGCCATCTTGCGCAAGCATCGCATCGACGCGCTCATTCCCATCGGCGGCGACGGTACCTTCCACGGTGCCGTGGCTTTGAAGAACCACTGGGACGGGCAAATCGTCGGCTGTCCCGGCACGATCGACAACGACCTGATCGGCACGGACAACACGATCGGCTTCGCCACGGCCGTCCACACGGCGGTCGAGGCGGTGGACAAACTGCGCGACACGGCCGAAAGCCACGAACGGATGTTCCTGGTCGAGGTGATGGGGCGGCACAGCGGCTACATCGCGCTCTACACGGCGTTGGCCGGTGGAGCGGAAGTGGCCGCTCTGCCCGAAACGCCGACCGATACCGCGGAGATTGTCCGGCACTTGCAGGTGCTCAAGGCCCGGGGCAAACTGTCCATCATGATTGTCGTGGCCGAGGGCGACGAAGCGGGCGGCGCGAGGGCCCTGGATGAAGCTCTGGCCACCGCTGGATGCCCCTTCACCACGCGCGTGATTACCCTCGGGCACCTGCAGCGCGGTGGCCCGCCTTCACCGGCCGACCGCATCCTTGCTACTCGATTGGGAGAGTTCGCCGTGCGGGCGATTATCGAAGGCCATACCGACGTGATGACCGGTGAGGTGAACGGAGAGTTGGTGCTCACGCCCTTCGTCGAAACGTTTGGCAAGCACAAGCCCATCCCGCAAGACCTGCTCGATCTGCTGGAGACGATGGGACGCTGAGTGGGACGGGGGGGGTGAGCGGCTGCGGCTTGATGTGTGCAGAAGGTGGACGAAGGTGGCTACCGTCCAGGCGAGCCCTCATTCAAGCAGGGCCACGAAGCTCGCCTGCTCGAAATGGTGATCAGCGGTCAACGCTCCCGGGATGTGCGGCTCCCTCGCGAGTCACCGCGGCGATGGCTCGTTGGGGTGGCGACGTCGCACCGCGTCATGGTGCGGGACCGCCGGTCAGATATACTCGCGGAGCAGTTCAGGGCTCGGGCGCGGAATGACCACTTCGGAGACGAGCAGCCCGCGGCGGCGCACGACTTCGCCGCCCACGGCCACGGCCGATTGCACGTCGGCCACCTCGCCGGTCATCAGGCAGATCCCCTTGCCACCGAGCGCCATGGCCACGTGGATACGGAAGATTGTTACCCGCGCCGCCTTGGCGGCGGCGTCGGCGGCGGCCAGAACGCTGGTGCCGCTGAACGACTCGATGACCCCGAGGGCGCCGGCCTGGACCGGCTCGATCACGACGGACTGTCCCAGCGCGGGAAAGACGCTCTCATGCACGTTGGGTAAGACGAGGTGGTCGATGATCGCCTCGTCCGCGGCGCGAAGCCCGGCTTGCATGGCGGCCTCCACATCGCTGACCATCCCACCCATCACGATGAAGTACTTGCCGGAGCAGATAGTGCGCGCGATCAATAGCTCGACCGATGCGGCTTTGAGCATTTCATCCTGAATCTGGTAGCCGATGCCGATGCTGCTCAATTCCAGGGCGCAGATGGATTTTGGTATGGCCATGATGAATTGGAGGGAGGGTTTGTTTCTTGGAAACCGCGGCCGGAAGGTAAGAAGCCCTCCGATCCGGCGGGTGGTAGCCGTTGCCCACGCAGGCAACGCCAATGGCACGAACGGCGCGGCGCTGAGCCCGTTAACTGTCGTTTTCAATCCAAACGATGCCGTCGTCAATGGCCATCACCCGACCGTCGATCGACGCATGCACCGGCGCTCCCATGGCCGGCTTGCCGTCCTTGACGGGTGGCCGGCCAACGACAGCGCCGGCTTGAAGTGCGTCGCCCACCGCAACCACCGGTTCGCAGGGCGCCCCGATGTGCTGCTTCAACTTGATGCCGACCCGCGCGGCGGGTAACAACTCGTCGCGCAGCGGGCCAACATTGTTGAACTGTTTCAGACCCAGCTTCTGCATCAGTCGCCCCATCGGCGCCTTGCGGTTCTCCATGTGCAGGTCGGGCCGGCGCGGGTTGAATGGCGGATTCTCCCAACGCTTCATCTCTTGCGCAAGGCGACGTTTGTTTTGCGTGCAGACGTTCTTCGGGTCGAGGTCTTCCGGGCAGGAGTAAAGACTGCACAGATTGCATTCGCAACAGTAGGCTGTTCCCCGCACGTTGGCCTCGCCCACCAGGTTGAACTCCAGGCTCCGCATCGCCAGGTGCGGCTCGATGGGGTGCCCGAGTAAATACCGCGGGCAAAGCTCGGTGCAATAGCTACACTGGTCGCAGGCACTGCGGCCGATGCGCGTCACCTGATCCCAGTCCTGCCGGCGCCGCCGGATCACCACATGGTCTTCCCCAAGCACGATCACGCCACCGGTGGTCTTGTCGACCAGGGCGTCGTGATTCTCTTCGAGGTATCCCATCATCACGCCGCCGACCATGTATTGGGGACGGTCGACCGTGGGACCTCCGGCGGCCGCGACGCACTCGGCCAGCGTGACGCCCACGGGCACGCGGAGTGTGATCGGCTCGGCCACCGCGCCGGCGATGCTCAGGAACTTCTCGGTCACCGGTTGCTGGCCGGCTCGGGCGACGTTCACCGCCGTCTCCACGTTCATCACCACCGCACCGACGGCCAGCGGAATGCCGCCGGGTGGAATCACTCGGCCGAGGATGTCGTAAACCAGGATGAATTCGTCGCCGGCCGGATAGGCATCGCGCAACGGGGCGACCTCCATCCCACCGGGCAGCTTGTCTCGGAGCAGGTCGATCACCGCATGATACTTCTCCTTGATGCCCACCACGCCGCGCTTCGCGCCCACCAGTTCCATGGCATGGGCGGTCCCCTCGATCACGCCGTCCACATAGTCGCGGAGCACCTCTTTATCCTTGTGGAGCAGGGGCTCGCATTCGGCGGCATTGATCAACACGCTGTCGGCTTGTCCGGCCAGCTTCACATGCGTGGGAAAACCCGCGCCCCCGGCGCCCACAACACCGGCTTCGGCAATCTGTTCAACGGTGGGGCGTGGCATGGTGAATTGGGCTGGCTTGGCGTGCGGTGCGGAGGGCGGGGGCCGATGCGGCGATGGCGGGAGGCAGGGTTCGTGCGACGACACATTGCCCGGCAAGAATTCTCGGCCGGACGCGGCGGCAGGCCTTAGCTTTTCGCCCCAATCCCCGCATGTCGCGCGATCGGCACAACCGGATTAGGTTAGCTGTCGCTCATGCGGCTGTCAAGCAGACGGAGCAGTGCTCCACCGGCCTCACTTTCCTCGCTCACGACCACATCGGCTCCCAGCCGCTTCAGCCCGGCCACGTTCATTTGGTACCGGCATCGCACGGCGATGATGCAATCGGCCCCATCCGGCTCCGTCACTCGTGGCTCGGCCGCCCGCGGCTCGGCCTCGCCGCTCGACGCGGAGCCCGGCGATTCCCTAGGATGGCGACGTTGGAGTTGGACGACGGCGCGTACGATACGTCGGGCGGCCTCGTCGTCCGGGACGGTGATAACCACGAGTCGGGCATGTTGAGCATCGGCCCGACGCAGGACCCGCTCGTCGCTGGCATCGCCCGCGACGGTGTGGAATCCTTGCTGGGCGAAGGGGTGCAGATTCACCGGGCTGAGATCCAGCAGACAGGAATCCAACCCGCGCAACTCCAGCTGCGACGCCACTTGCCGGCCGATGGGTCCCATGCCGACGACCAGGGCGCGATCGGTGGGCGCGAAGCGGCTTTCCGGACCCGGTCCTTCCATCTGTTCTTCCAGCCGAGGATCGGCCCAGCGGAGCCCCATACGGATGAGGTACGGCGTGAGAATCAGCGAGCCGAGGGCGAGCAGCAGGAACCGGGCGTAATTGACCCCGGCGACAAGCGGTTCGCCGGCGACCATCGGCGCGGTGCCCGACATCAACAGGATGAAGGAGAACTCGCCCATCTGCGCCAGCCCCAAGCCCATGCCGGCGGCTGCGCGCCAATTCAGTCCCACCGCGCGGAGCGCCAACGCGGCGGCCAGGGTTTTCAGTGCGATCACGCCGATGAGGGCACCGAACATCAACAGGGGGGCGTCCAGCAGCGGCTCGAACTCCATGAGCGTGCCCAAGCTCACGAAGAACACGGCGGCGAACGCCTCGCGGTACGGGAGCACAAGGGCGTCGATCTGGCCGGTCAGCCGGTTACCGCTGAGCATCAAGCCTGCCGCGAAAGCGCCCAGGGCGGGCGGTAGGCCGATTTCGTGCGCCAGCAGCCCCATCCCGGCCACCACGGCCAGCACGAACAGGATCAGCAATTCCGTACTCCGCAATCCGGCCAGAAGGGGCACGAGCCAGCGGGCGATCACCCAGCGCAACGCGGCCACGCCCAGCACGAACGCCGCCGACTTGAAGACCAAGAGCACCCAGGTCCACGTTGTGGGCGATTCTCCTTCACCGGTGAGGACGCCCACCAGCAGCAACAGCGGCACCAGGGCGGCGTCTTGGAATAGCAGGATGCCCACGGCCCGACGCCCGTGTGGGCTGGCCGACTGGCCATAGTCGTGCAGGGCCTTGAAGACCACGACCGTCGAACTGAGGGCAACCGCCGACCCGTAGAGCAGGGCCGAGGGCCAACCCTTGCCGCCCATCATCAGCAGGACGGTTACCGGCACAACGACCAGCAGCATCTGCAACGCTCCGCCGATCAGCATGTATCGGCTCAGTCGCATTAGTTCGCGGAGGGAGAACTCGATACCAATGGCGAACAGCAGCAGCAAGGCGCCGATCTCGGCCAGTTCCTGAAGCTCGCGGTTTTCGCCCGAGGCCACCAGCCCCAGACCACCCCCGCCGATCAGCCCGCCAACGAGGAGGTAGCCGACCAGCACGGAGATTCCCAGCCGCTTGCAGACCATGCCCGCAAGCAGTCCTGCCAGGAGAATCAATAGCAGGTCGATCACCAACGATTCCATGGGCGGTTCTCACGTTCGGGGAAACAGTGGCCACTCGGCAGCTTGAGTTGCGTGATACCGAATTATTGCTTCAATTGCCGGTTGGTAAACTGACAAACCGCAAGTTTTCGCGGCTTGGAGCGGGGAGCGAGCGAGTGGCTCGGCGAACTGGAACCCACCGGCGGCCCGACAATCAGTCAGTCTAATCGGTGACGCAACCAGTTGACAGGGCGGGACTAATGGCGGCGGGCGAACCGCCAAGGGCCTATCTCGTTCGGCGGAGGGTCAGCAGAGGGCTTGGAAAGAGCCCTGTTTTTGAGGCCGAAAACCTATCGCCGCGCCGGTTGCGAAGGTTACACGAGGAGCAATCATGGGGCTCGGCCGGCCTCCCAGCGGCTAGGCCGTCCTCCCAAACGTCAATTCGGCACGCTTGACAATATTCAGCCCGGTTGCGAAACTAGGCGTCTCCCATGGAATCGAGGTGCGACATCGACGTGCCGTGGGCAAGTGATATCAATCGCCGTTCGGCTGTCCGCACGGGGGCTCGGACAGCACCGAGACGGAACCATTCAATCGTAGGCCCCAGTGTGCTACCAACAAGGAGAAGCGGATGCGACGTTGTAACCTGCGTGCGGTGATCGGCTTGAGTGCCCCGGCACTGCTTGGCCTCGTTCTGAGCATTTCCATGATGGGCTGCTCCCCTCCGCCTCAGCCGGGCGATGGGCCGGACGGCGATGAGCCTGGCACTGAGGCTTCCGATACGGAAGAGCCGGACGGCGACGAGCCCAGTGCCGACGAGCCCAGCACAGACGAGCCCAGCACAGACGAGCCCAGCACAGACGAGCCCAGCACCGACGAGCCCAGCACCGACGAGCCCAGCACCGACGAGCCCAGCACCGACGAGCCGGCCAACGGCGGTGGGGCCGAGGAGACCCCCGCGGTCGATCCGGCCGAGTTGAGCGATTTGCCTGCCGATGCGCCAGTGTCGAAATACGCCCCCGTGGCGCTGCTTGAAGCGCAGGTGCCGGAGTATCTCGAAGAGATCGGCGAATCACTTGAGGAGCCCGCGGAATTCGAAAGCGAATTGGAGCAGCTCGACCAGAACGCCAACACGATGGTCGTAATCGCCCTGGCCTTGGGGCTTCACGATCAGGACAACCAATACAAGGCCCACGCTCCAGCAATGTTGGCGGCGGCTCAGAAGGTGGCGGCAGCCGAAAACCACGCGGATGCCCAAACCGCCTTCGAGCAGTTGCAGAAGGCCACCGAAGAAGGCGGCGACGGGCCGGAGTTGAAGTGGGAGGAAGTGGTCGCCTCGCTGCCCGCGCTGATGAAAGAGGTGCCAAACGTCAACTCGAAGATCACGCGCAATATCAAGCGGCGTTTCGACTCGCGAGGTGACGACATCGCCGCCGCCGCGGTGACGATCGCCGTCATTGCCCAAGGCTCGCTCCCGAACACCGAGGAGACCATTCATCCGGAGAAGGTCGAGGAGTGGCGGAAGTACAGCCTGGAAATGCGGAATGCGGCCGCGCAGCTCGTGGCCGCGGTGCAGGCGAAGGATGAGGAGGCCGCCAACAAGGCCAATGACGCCCTGCAGCAAACCTGCCACGACTGCCACGCGATCTTCCATCCGGAGGAAGTGCAATAGAGAGGCGGGTGCCCGTCAAAATGACGCAGTTCCCCCACGTCAACCAAAGCCCGATCGCTCGCGCGGTCGGGCTTTCTTTGTTCCGGCCCCCGACACTTCAGGTGCCGACTTCTTCGGTGCGTCGGGTCGGTCGTGTACCGACCCTTGCCGCGTGCGGTTCTTCGAGCGTGGGAAGGACCAGAATCCATCGGATGTCGGCATATTTTGCCCGAGCCGACCGACCGGATACCTGATGCGACGGTCCGCGCAAATGCATGGGCGGGCGGCTTCCGGCTCGATTTATTAGCACGCGGGGGACGAAGAAGGGACAGCCGTCCGTATGGCCGTTCCGTTTTGCCGCAAACTTTGACCAGACCTCCCAGCCCGGCCCGCCATGTCGCTCGATGTCAATTCGTGGTATCCTTCCCAGTTCACTTTCCCGCCCGGTACCTCGAGCGAGGCACTGCCGATGACGGCCCGGCCCTCCGTCCTTCGCTTTCACCACCCGCTGCCCTACGGGGCGATCGTCCACGATGGTGGCGTGCAGTTTGTGGTGTTCAGCCGTTCGGCGACGGCGATGCGGGTGTTGCTATACGATGACCCCGCCCAGCCGGACCCCACCGAGGTGATCGATTTCGATCCCCAACTGAACCGCTGGGGCGATATATGGAGTATCTTCGTGCCGGGGTTGAAGCCGGGGCAGCTCTACCATTTCCAGGCCGATGGGCCGCACGAGCCGGAGCAAGGGCAGCGATTCGACCCGCAGGCCCGCCTGATTGATCCCTACGCGAAGGCGCTGGCGGGCAAATTCCTGCCGGCCGATGGGGGCATCGTGCGTCCGCCCAAGGGCGTGGTGATCGATGACGAGTTCGATTGGCAGGGCGACGTGCATTTGCGCCGCGATTTGTCGGAGACGGTGATCTACGAGATGCACGTGCGCGGCTTTACCCAGTCGCGCTCCAGCGGCGTGCGTCACCCGGGAACATACCTGGGCGTGATCGAGAAGATCCCCTATCTGCAATCGCTGGGGGTGACGGCCGTGGAGCTAATGCCGGTCCACGAGTTCCCCATCCACGACTGCTTGGGCCAGCGGATTGCGCGACCCAACTACTGGGGCTACGACCCCATGGCCTTCTTCTCGCCGCACCGGGGCTACGCCGTCAGTTCCGAACCGGGGGCCCAAGTCCGCGAATTCAAGGAGATGGTGCGCGCGTTGCATCAGGCCGGCATCGAAGTGATCCTGGATGTCGTCTTCAATCACACCTGTGAAGGAAACCATGCGGGTCCCGTGATCAGCTTCAAGGGCCTAGAGAACCGCGTCTACTACATGCTCGAAAACGACGAGCGATACTACCGCAATTACAGCGGCTGCGGCAATACGTTTAACGGCAACCATCCGATCTGTCGCGAGTTGATCTTTCACTGTCTCCGCTACTGGGTCCATCATTACCACGTCGACGGATTCCGCTTCGATCTGGCCTCGATCCTCAGTCGCGACCGCGAGGGCAACATGCTGCCCAACCCGCCCGTGGTGGAGGCCACGGCCGAGGATCCGCTGCTGGCCGACACGAAGATCATCGCCGAGGCCTGGGACGCTGCCGGGGCCTATCAGGTGGGTAGCTTCGCGAAGCTCCGCTGGGCCGAATGGAACGGCCGCTACCGGGACGATGTGCGCCGCTTCTGGCGGAACGACCCGCACCATGTGCCGGCGGTGGCAACGCGAATTGCCGGCTCCTCCGATCTCTATCAGGCCGGTGGCCGTCATCCGTACCACAGCATCAACTTCATCACGTCGCACGACGGCTTCCCGATGAACGACCTGGTCTCGTACAATCACAAGCACAACGAGGCCAACGGGGAAGACAACCGCGACGGCGACAACAATAACCACAGCTACAACTACGGTGTGGAGGGGCCCACGCGGCGGCGGACCATCGAGCGTGTCCGTCAGCGGCAGATCCGAAACATGCTGGCTACCCTGATGCTCAGCCAAGGTGTCCCCATGATGTTGATGGGCGACGAATGCCGGCGCACGCAGCGCGGCAACAACAACGCCTACTGCCAGGACAACGCGATCTCTTGGTTCGATTGGCGGCGCGTGGAGCGCTACGACGATCTGGTCCGCTTCGTCCGCGCGCTGATCGACTTCCGCAAGGCGGAGCCCACCGTCCGCCAGACCGATTTCCTGGCCGGGAAGGCCTTGCGCCCCGGCGGCCTGCCCGACATCTCTTGGTTTGCCGTCGATGGCGGCCCGATCCATTGGGATCGCGATAACCGCGCCTTGCAGTGTTTGATGGGAGCAGTGGCCCAAACCGATCCCCAAGGGCCGCCCAACCACCACGTGCTGATGATGCTGAACGCGTCGGAAGACGCGATTGAGTTCCGTCTTCCACCAATCACGCGGGGTTGGAAATGGCGCACCTTTATCAACACGGCGGCCGCTCCACCGCGCGACGTCTTCCCCGACCTCGACGGCCCACCACCGCGTGGCGCTGGCGGAAACGGGGAAAACCATCGTGGGAAATCACCGGCAAACTCCCCGCCCGGCGTGGTCGAATTGGACGCCCGTGCGATGTCGGTCCTGGTCGCTCCGGACGAGGTTTGATGGGCCTTGTGTCGCGTGCGCAAGATGGCCGGGGTGGATTGCCTTGTCTGTTTTTTGGACGAAGCGGCTTCGCCGCGGGAGAGGGAGCGGTTTATTCCGGTGATTCGGGATTGGAGGGCATGGGGCGTTGAAGAGGTTCGGCGTGTGATACCTTTGGATTTCCGGCCGTTGTGGCT
>Ga0180429_10000042_pt1 | contig 123933 bp, 98 predicted proteins | sample SS_ome_FD_132428 | JGI IMG/M metagenome (GOLD analysis project Ga0180429, IMG submission 132428) | Hypersaline lake sediment archaeal communities from the Salton Sea, California, USA - SS_1_S_1 metaG | ecosystem: Environmental > Aquatic > Non-marine Saline and Alkaline > Hypersaline > Sediment... | reverse complement strand
CGACTACACGGGCGCTTCGGCCCGTTGCGCCAGCCCTGGCGCCTGATCGCGGGAGAGCACCATGTTCGATCTCAAACACCTGCACAGACCGAGAAGCGCGGAGGAAGCGGTACGCGCCTTTCTTGAGACCGACGGCCCCGGTCTATACGTCGCGGGCGGGACCATCGTCGTTCCGACCGGTTCCAACAGCCTCGAGTACCTCGTGGACCTGACCGGCGCCGGGCTGGACTACGTCAGGACCGAGGACACGGCCTCCGGTCGGATGCTGGTCGTCGGAGCAACGACGACGATGATCGACCTGGTCCAGCGCCCGGAACTCGAGGGGTCGGAACTCCGGGCGTTGCGCGAGGCCGCGTCCCAGATGGGTACGCACACCATCCGGAACCGTGCCACCGTCGGGGGCAACCTGTTCGCCGCGCACTTCCCGTCCGACCTGCCTCCCGTGATGCTCGCGCTCGGCGCGCGAGTGACGCTGCAGGGCAGGGACGGTACTCGCGAGGTCGCGCTCGCCGACTTCTACGGTAGGAGGTCGGAGGTGTACAGCAGGGGAGACCTTATCGTCGACGTTCGCGTTCCGCTCGGCGTGGACGGTCTCTCGTCCGCATTCGAGAAGACGGGTCGGACGCGCGTGGACGTGGCCATCCTGAACTGCGCAGCGGCGGTCGCGGTGGACGGCGGCGTGATCACCAGCGCTCGGCTGGTGCTCAACGGCGTCTCGGCGTCACCGTTCGTGGCCGAAGAGGCAGCGGGCCTCCTGACGGGCAAGCCCGGCTCCGCGGAGCTCTTCGAAGAGGCGGGCGCGTTGGTGGTCGCCGGCGTGGAGCCGAGGGACGACCACAGGGCCAGCGGCGAGTACAGGCGGAAGGTCTCCGGTGTCATCGCGGCGCGCGCTCTGACCCGCGCGGCCGACTTCGGATGATCCACGGCGCCCGCGACAGGCGCCGGATCACAGGCACGAGGTTGTCATGACCGTATCATTCACAGTCAACGGGAAGCCCTTCGAGGTCGACGTTCCTCCGGGAGAAGTGCTGCTCGACACACTTCGCGGTCTCGGTTTCCGAGGCGTCAAGGACGGGTGTCGCGTCAGCGACTGCGGATCCTGCACGGTCCTGATGGACGGCCGGCCGGTGGCGTCGTGCTCCGTCCTGACGGGGCAGGCCGAGGGCCGAGACATAACGACCATCGAGGGCATAGGCGATCCGGAACGACCGCATCCGCTTCAGGCCGAGTTCCTGAAGCGCGGCGCCGCGCAGTGCGCCTACTGCATGCAGGGCATGATCGTCTCGGCGAAGGCGCTGCTGGACTCCGACCCGCATCCCACCGAGGAGGCCATCCGGGAGGGGCTGTCCGGCAACATCTGCCGCTGCACCGGCTACGCAAAGGCCGTCGAGGCCGTGAAGGCGGTGGCCGACGGACGGACCGGGGGCGGAAGCGAGGCCGGCCGCCGCGACGAGCGCTACGCGACCGTGGGCAAGAGCGTGGAGAAGACGGAGGGGCTCGGACTGCTCTCTGGAAGAGCCCGCTACACCGACGACTTCCCGGTCGCGAACCTGCTTCACGCCCGGATACTCAGAAGCCCGCACGCCCACGCGCGGATCAAGCGCATAGACACGGAACGCGCGCTGGCTCTTCCCGGCGTCCACTGCGTTCTGACGCACGAGGACCTACCGCGCGTCCCGTTCTCCACGGCCGGGCAGAACTGCCCGGAGCCGTCTCCCTTTGACACCGTGACGCTGGACACGAAGGTCCGCTTCGTCGGCGACCGGGTGGCGGCCGTGGCGGCGGAGACGCCAGCGCTTGCCGAGAAGGCATGCTCGCTGATAGACGTCGAGTACGAGGTGCTGCCCGCCGTCCTCGATGCCGCGCACGCGATGGACGAGGGCGCCCCCGTCATCCACGACGAGGACGACGCCGAGGGGATCGAGGACGCGTCGCGGAATCTGGCCGCGCGGATCGACGTGGAGGTCGGCGACACCGAGGCCGGCTTTGCGAAGGCCGACCGGGTCTTCGAGCACGAGTACCGCCTGCAGTACGTCCAGGGCACGCCGACCGAGGCGCACATCTCGATGTCCTATCTGGACGAGAAGGACAGGTTGGTCGTCGTCACGAGCACGCAGGTTCCTTTCCACGCGCGCCGCATCGTAGCGCGCATCACGGGGCTGCCCATCTCGCGAGTTCGCGTCGTCAAGCCGAGGGTCGGCGGCGCATTCGGCGCGAAGCAGGAGGTCGTGCTGGAGGACGTCTGTGCCGCGCTGACGCTAAGGACGCGTCGGCCCGTCAAGCTCAAGCTGGACAGGGACGAGGAGCTCTACGCGAGCCGGACGAGACACCCACAGACAATACGTCTCAGGACGGGCGTCGACGCCGAAGGGCGTATACTCGCGCGCCGGATGGACGTGCTGTGCAACACCGGGGCGTACGGTGCGCACGCGCTGACGGTTCCCTCGAACACAGGCAGCAAGAGCCTGCCGCTCTACCGCTCCGACAGCCTCAAGTACACCTGCGACTCGGTCTACACGAACCTGCCGATCGCGGGCGCCCTGCGAGGCTACGGCGCGCCCCAGGGCTTCTTCGCGGTGGAGTCGCAGATGGACGAGATAGCGCACGCTCTGGGCCGCGACCCCGTGGAGTACCGGCTCGCGAACGCGATCAGAGAGGGCGACCGCGATCCGATCGCCGAGCACCTGGGGGAGGGGAAGGCGGGCTTCGAGCGTATCATACGGACCATCGGTCTGGCCGAGTGCTGGGAACGTGTGCGGGAGGCGACCGAGTGGGACGCGTGGCACGCCGCTCTCGAGCCGGGCGCGCCCGGAACTGAGGGCAGCGCGCCGTGGCGCCGCCGAGGCATGGGTATGTCTTTCTCGATGCACGGAAGCGGCATTCCCGGAGACGACATGGGCGCGGCGACCATCAAGGCCAACGAGGACGGCACGTTCCACCTCCTGATCGGAGCGACCGACCTCGGGACAGGCAGCGATACCATCCTCGGCCAGATAGCCGCGGAGGTGCTCGGCGTCCCGGCGGAGGCGGTGCACGTCTACTCGTCCGACACAGACCGCACGCCGTTCGACGTAGGCGCCTACGCGTCGAGCACGACGTACGTCTCGGGCGGCGCCGTCCTCAAGGCCGCGGAGATGGTCAGGGATCGCCTTCTCCACCACGCGGCGATGATGCTCGACGAGGACGCCGCCGGCCTCGTGTGCGCAGACGGCAAGATCACCGCGCCGTCGGGGAAGAGCCTGGCTCTCACGGACGTGACGCACGTGGCCATGTACGGGGACGAGAAGGAGCAGGTCTCGTTCTCAGCGTCGCACATGACGTTCGAATGTCCTCCGCCCTTCGCGGCGGCCATAGCGGACCTCGAGGTGGACACCGGGACCGGTCGCATCGACGTTCTGGACTTCGCGTGCGCCATCGATTGCGGCTTCGCCATCAACCCTGCTCTCGCCGAGGGCCAGATACAGGGTGGCGTCGCAATGGGCCTGGGCTACGCGCTGTCGGAGGAGATGATCTTCGACTCGCGCGGGCGCATGATGAACTCGAACCTGCTCGACTATAAGGTGCTGACGGCGGCCGACGTGCCGCACATCAAGGCCATCCTGGTGACGACCGACGAACCGACAGGACCGTTCGGCGCCAAGAGCGTCTCCGAGATTCCGGTCGACGTGGTCGCGCCGGCGATCGCGAACGCCATCTTCGCCGCCACGGGCGTCAGGCTGAGGGAACTGCCGTTCACACCCGAGAGAGTGCTCGCGGGGCTGGAGGAGGCGGGCCGCTAGCGTCACCTTAGACCCGTCCCGGCCGGCGCGTGGACAGGTCATCAGGAGCAGGGAGACAGTTCAGGTGCTTCTTCTCAAGGACATCTATCATCTCGTCACGATGAACGACGCCGGCGACCGTCTCGCTGGGGTCGACGTTCTCGTAGAAGGCAATCAGATCTCCATGATCGAGGAGTCCATCCATGCGCCGCACGGCGCGCGTGTCATAGACTGCTCCTCGATGCTGGTCCTGCCCGGCCTGGTCAATCTTCACCACCACTTCTACCAGACGCTGCAGCGGAACGTGCCGCCCGCTCAGAACCAGAAGCTCTTCGACTGGTTGACGACCCTCTACGACATCTGGGAGGGGCTCTCGGTCGACGCGGTGCGGGCGAGCACGCGTCTCGCGTGCGCCGAGCTCCTGCTGACCGGTTGCACGATGGCGAGCGACCAGATGTACGTCTTTCCCAGCGGAGTGCACGAGGAGCTGATCGACGTCGAGGTCGAGGCGGCGCGGGGCCTGGGCATCAGGTTCCACCCGACCCGGGGGAGCATGTCGCGCGGCCGGTCGCAGGGCGGCCTGCCGCCGGACTCCGTCGTCCAGGCGGAGAAGGACATCCTCAGCGACTCCGCCAGGCTCATCGAGAAGCACCACGACTCAGACGACTTCGCGATGACCCGCATCGCGCTCGCGCCCTGCTCGCCGTTCTCGGTCACGGACAGCCTGATGGCCGAGACCGCCGAGTTCGCCCGCGACAAGGGCGTGCTGCTTCACACGCACCTGGCGGAGACCGAGGACGAGACCGACTACTGCATGAAGACCTACGGGAAGCGTCCTCTCGCCGTGATGGAGGACCTGGGCTGGATGGGTCCGGACGTCTGGTTCGCGCACGGTATCCACTTCGACTCCGAGGAACTCGCGCGGCTGGCGGAGACCGGGACGGGCGTGGCTCACTGCCCGACATCGAACATGCGGCTCAGCTCGGGCGTCGCGAAGCTGCCGGAGATGCTCGAGAGGGGAGTTAGGGTAGGACTGGCGGTGGACGGAAGCGCGAGCAACGACACGTCGGACATGCTGGGCGAGCTTCGCAGCTGCCTTCTGGTGCAGCTCCTGACCTACGGCCCGGAGGCAATCTCCGCGGAGCGCGTGGCGAGGCTGGCGACGCGCGGCGGCGCGGACATACTCGGTCGTCACGAGGTGGGCTCGATCGAGGTGGGGAAGGCCGCGGACGTCATCGCGATGGACATGTCGAGGCTGGGCTACTCGGGGGCCTTCTCGGACCCGCTGGCCGCGATCGTCTACGCGGGGCTCGACCATCGCGTCGACTACACGATCGTCAACGGCGAGGTCTTGGTCGAGGACCGCAGACTGGTGCACGGCGACGAGGAGGAGATCGCCGTGACGGCCAACGAGGCGTCGGTGCGGATGCTCGAGCTGGCCGGCGTCGAGACGCCGTGGCCCCTGGAGCCTCCCAGGCACCATCGCTAGGACCGAGCGCGGCGCAGTCGAGGGCGCGCCTCCGTAGTACGAACGGACAAGGAAACGCCGGCGCGGGAGCGCCGGCGTTTCGGGTTTGCTCGTGCTGAGGCCAGCGGGCGGACTCTCCGCCGACCGGTCCTAGCGCAGAACGCTGACCTTGTGGGCCTTTACGTCGCCTCCGGCGTCCAGGCGGAGGAAGTAGGTGCCGTTGGCGACCCCGTGGCCGGTTGCGTTCCTCCCGTCCCAGCTCACCTCGTGCTCACCGGCTCCGCGGGCCCCCGTCTCCAGCTGCTTCACCAGATGCCCGGCCACGTCGTAGACCGCCAGGGAGACCGTCGCCGGCCGTGTCAGCGTGTAGGCTATGTGCGCCCGTTCCGTCATCGGGTTGGGCCGGCTGGCCAGGCTCAGGACGCTCGTGACGACCTCTTCTTCGACGCCGGTGGCCTCGCTCAGGTCTATCGAGTGCAGCGATCTTCCGTGCGTGCCCGCGACCAGCGTGTAGGTCGGCTGGTGGATCTTGATGTCGTAGACGGGCACGGCCGGCAGCCCGGTGCCGAGCACCGACCAGCTGGCCCCCGTGTCCATCGAGAAGAAGCAGCCGACGTCGGAGCCCACGTAGAGGATCTCCGGATGGTCGGGGTCGACCGCGAGAGCGTTCACCGGCGCGGCCGGCAGGTTGCCCGTGATGTCGGTCCAGGATGCGCCCGCGTTCTCCGTGCGGTAGACGTAGCCGATGTTCTCGTTCCACCTGAGGCCCGAGAACGTGGCGTATGCTATGTCGGGGTCCGCCGGATCGACCGCTACGCGCGTGCACCAGCGGTTCGGCAGCGCTCCCGAGACGTCGGTCCAGTTCGAACCTCCGTTCTGCGTGACCCACACGTGTGAGTCGTCCGTGCCCGCGTAGACGACGTCGGGGTCGGTCGGAGAGACGGCGATGGTAGTCACCGTTCCGAACGTGCCCACTCCGCCATCGGTCAGGTCGCCGCTGATCGCCGTCCAGAAGCCGCCGCCGTTCTCCGTCTTCCAGACGCGATACGTGCCGAAGTAGAGCGTCTCGTTGTCGCTCGGGTCGATGACTATGGGAGAGGACCAGTTCCTTCGATCGTTGTCGTCCACACCGTTCAGGGCCCAGCTCCACGAGTAGCCGAAGTCCGTCGACTTGTATGCGTTTCCCCACTGGTACTCGCAGTAGATGACGTTGGTATCCGTGGGGTCGACGACCACGTAGAAGCCGTCGCCGCCGAATATGGCCTCCCAGTCGTCCGGGTCGCCGTTCACCGTGCGCAGCGTCCCGTTGTCCTGTGTACCGCCGTATAGGCGGTCGGGGTTCTGGTAGTCGATTTCGATGGCGTAGAACTGGTTCGTAGGCTGGTCATACAGCTTGGTCCAGTTGTCGCCGGAGTCGTTCGAGACGTAGATGCCGCCGTCGTTGCCGTTGTAGACGCGCGACGGGGTGAACGGGTCGAAGGCCATAGCGTGGTGATCGACGTGGTTGTTCCAGCCGACCTCGGACCACGAGAAGCCGCCGTTCTCAGTTCTGTAGAAAGGGACACCCATGACGAACACCCGCGTCGGGTCCGACGGATCGACGCGTATCTGACCGAAGTACCAACCGAACGAGCTCGTGAGGTTGGAAAGGCTGCCGTCGTTCGTCTGGTTCCAGGAGTCGCCGCCGTCGGTGCTCTTGTAGACGCCCATGAAGTACCCGGGATCGTCGCAGTAGAAGGCGTAGACGATGTCCGGGTCCGACTCGGAGACAGACACGCCGATGCGTCCCACGTCGGAGCCGGTGGGGAGCCCGTTCGTCAGCTCGGTCCAGGAGTCGCCGCCGTCGTGGCTGCGATAGAGACCGCTCGACGGGCCGCCGGACCGCCGGTAGGTCAGCCCGCGCACGCGCTCCCACATCGCCGCATAGATGGTGTCGGTGTCCGTCGGATGAATGGCCAGGTCGACGCACGAGGTGGAGTCCGTGAGCGCGAAGACCTTGTCCCAGTTGTCCCCGGCGTCGAGCGACCGGTAGACGCCGCGGTTCGAGTCCGTTCCGAAGAGAGAGCCCATTCCCGCCACCCAGATGCGGTCGGAGTCGTTCGGGTCGACGATGACGCGGCCGATGTAGCGGGTTTCATCGAGCCCTATGTAGCTCCAGGTCGCGCCCGAGTCGATAGACTTGTAGAGCCCCTCTCCGAACCAGCTGAAGCTCGAGGAGTTGGCCTCGCCCGTGCCCACGTAGATGGTGGCGGGGTCGTTCGGGTCGATGGCGATGTCGCCTATGGTCAGTACCGACTGGTCGTCGAAGATGGGCGTCCAGTTGACGCCGCCGTCGGTCGACTTGTAGACGCCGCCGCTGGCCATGCCCGCATATACGATGCTCGTCACCGTCGGGTGGACCTCGAGGTCTGTCACCCTCGCGCCGATGTTGGAAGGTCCGCGCTCGACCCACTCTGCGCTCCGGCTGCGCCCGGACTCCATCGCAAGCACCCTGGCGTCAGCTCTGGCCTCCTTCAACTGCTCGAAGTCGATGCGGTCGTGAGGATAGGCGCGCTGTACGAACGCCCAATCGTTGGGGAAGGCGCCCGGCTCGTACCGCCTGCCCTCGGACGCCATCTCGGCCTTCTTCTCGGCCTTGCTGGCCGCTATCTCGACGGCGATCTCGCCCGCCGTCCGCGGTTCCTGACGGTCGGGTCCGGAGACCAACAGGATGGCGACTGCCACGACCGCGACGGCCAGTATCGAGATGATGCTCACTCGGGTCATCGCTCTGCCCCTCTTCATCAAATGCTCCTCGGGTACGATACGGGTCGAATCTCTTGACACGTGCATACATTATACCCGATCGAGGGTGTCGTCTCCAGTCGCCCGCCACGCGGCCGCCACAATCGGCGCAGACGCGTCGCAACAACCGTCTGCAGGCGTCCACCGAGTTGACAGCAAAGGGAGACGCCCCTTCGCCGAACCCCGCCCGGAGGCAGCTCTGTGCTCCTCACACGCCTGGCGGCCGTTCTGGACTGCAACGTGCTCGCAAGTCGCGGTTCGGGTGCTCTTGAGTTCGAACTGGTGCGGGAGGGCAGGGAGAGGGAGGTGACGCATGGTCCGAATCGCCGTTGTGCTTGCGGCCCTGATCGCAGTGACACCGCTGGCCTGGGGCCTCGAGGTCTGGAACCGGGTCGTGATCAACGAGGTCCACTACTACATGCCCGGCTACGACGCCCACAACGAATACGTCGAGCTTGCGAACACCGGCGGCACCGTCGCGTTCCTCGACGGGGCCGTGATCACCGACGAGGGTGACGAGGGCATGCCCGAGTCCGTGTTCCGGTTCCCGGGAATTCACGGAGGTCTTGATATCCCCATATGGCCCGGCGAGATAGTGCTCATCGCCGTCGACGCCGTGGCGGGCGAGATCTGGCCCGACCTCTCCGTCGCCGACTGGGAGTTCGTCCACGGCGCCGACGACAACGACAACCCGGACGTGCCCAACCTCATACACTGCTCGGGCTCGAACTGCGACATCCAGCTCGCTAATGCCGGCGACGGCCTCCTCCTGGCGACCGGCACAGACACGACGGCCTGGATCGCCTGCAGCACCGTGGTCGACGGCGTCAACTGGGGAGAGGTGAACGATCCCGTACCCATCTCGTTCCTGGACTGCGTCGACCAGGCGTTCGCGGCGGGTATCCCGCAGGGCAACTCCCTGGGGCGTTGCCCTCCCGGGGTCGATGGGAACGACAGCAGCGCAGCGGACTGGTTCATGATGGTGCCGACTCCGGGCGAGCCCAACATCCCTTCCTACCCGACCCACTGCTGGTCGTCCATCGACAGCGAGACCTCGTGGGGTGTGGTCAAGGCGCTCTACAGGTAGCTGCACTCCCGGCGAGACGTCCCGGCGGCCCTGTGCGGAGGCACGGGGCCGCCGTACGTACGGCCCCGCGGCGTTGGCCCCACTGTACTGCCTCTCCGCGTCTGCCCCTCGGCGTCTGCCGCCGAGCCTCCGCCAGAACGACCGGCGCTCAAGCCCGTCCCGCCCGTGCGAAGAGCCCCCTAGGGGAGGCTCCCGGCGTTGACCGCTTGCCCCGGGAGCGATACAATCTAACGATTCCGTCCGTACCGGCAGCACTCGGAGAAGCGCATTGGTCGTGGGGCTCGGCATCGACGTAGTTGAGCTCGGGGAGTTCAGGGCCCGGATGGACGCGGGCCGGCTCGACGAGTTCTACCTGCCGGAGGAGCAGGCCTACGCCCGCACGCAGGTGCGCCACTGGGAGAACCTCGGCGCGAGAATGGCGGCGAAGCGAGCCGCTCTCCGCGCCCTGGGTGACCACAGCGACGACCCACCGTGGCTCGAAGTAGAGGTAGTGCGTGCTGAGTCCGGAGAACTGGACCTCAGGCTCCGCGGCGCCGCTCGCGAGAGGGCAGAGGCGTTGGGCGCGAGGGTTTGCCTGGTCTCCATGACGCACACCAGGACCGCGGCTCTCGCGGTGGTCGTGCTCGAGGCGGAGTCGGATGAGGAACGCAATGCACTCCAGGGAGGTGGTCTTGAGCAACATCGGTAGCTATGAAGAGCGAAAGGCGGATTTCAGCTGGGATCTCGCGAAGGAGGTCCTCGGCTGGGAGGACGGAGAGCCTCTGAACATAGGGCACATCTGCTCGGACCGCGTCTGCGAGCGGGGCGGCCGCGACCGCACCGCGCTCTTGTGGGAGGGGTTCGGTGGGAAGAAGGCGACCTACACGTTCGATGCCCTCAGGCTTCTGTCGAACGGGTTCGCACAGATGCTCGTGGACCAGGGGCTTAAGCCCGGCGACCGCGTGTGCCTCTTCATGGACAAGATACCGAGTCTCTACTTCGCCTTCCTCGGCGTGCTCAAGATGGGTGGCGTCGTGCAGCCGCTCTTCAGCGCGTTCGGTGACGAGTCGCTCGAGGTCAGACTGAAGAGCGCGGGTACGAAGGCCATTCTGACGACCCGCAAGCACGTCAAGAAGGTCCGCAAGATCAGAGAGCAACTGCCCGAGCTCACGCACGTCATCGTAGTGGAGGGCGACGCGTCCAAGCTCAAGGAGGCAGAGGTCTACTTCGACGTGGAGTCCGCGCCGCGCGTGGAGGAGTTCGAGGCCTACGGCTCTGGTCCCGAGACGCCGTCGGTGCTGCACTACACGTCAGGCACGACCGGCCAGCCCAAGGGCGCGCAGCACACGCACAACTCGATATGGGGCCAGGCTCTCACCACGTCCTGGGTCCTGGACCTCCGTGACGAAGACGTCTACTGGTGCACGGCCGACCCGGGGTGGGTGACCGGCACGAGCTACGGCATAATCGGACCCTGGTCTCTCGGGATCACGCAGTGCGTGCTCGACTCCGGCTTCACGTCGGCTAGGTGGTACCAGTTCATCCAGGACAACCGCGTGACCGTCTGGTACTCGGCCCCGACGGCCATCCGTTCTCTGATGCGGGACGGGGAGGAACTCGTGGGCGGATACGACCTGTCGTCGCTCAGACATCTCGCGAGCGTCGGCGAGCCGCTCAACGCGGAGGCCGTCGTCTGGAGCGAGAAGGCCTACGGACTGCCCTTCCACGACACCTTCTGGCAGACGGAGACCGGGTCCATCATGATCGCGAACTACCCGGGCATGGACATCAAGCCGGGTTCCATGGGCAAGCCGTTCCCGGGGATCGAAGCTGGTATCCTCGATCTCAAGACGAACGAACCACTGACCGAGCCGAACAAGGTGGGGCTCATCGCGTTCCGCCCCGGATGGCCGTCGATGTTCCGCGCCTACCTGAACGAGCCCGAGAAGTACGCGAGCCGCTTCGTAGGCGCGCCGGACGGAGCGACGCCCGACGAACTGAGGACGAACGAGAGTCTGTGGTACGTCTCCGGCGACCGCTCGAGCGTGGACGCTGACGGCTACTTCTGGTTCGTCGGCCGAGACGACGACGTCATCAACACGGGAGGGCACCTCGTCGGCCCGTTCGAGATCGAGTCCGCGCTCGTCGAGCACGACGCGGTCGCGGAGGCCGCCGCCGTCGGGAAGCCCGACCCGGTCAACATGGAGGTGGTGAAGGCCTTCGTCACGCTCAAGCCGGGCCACGAGCCGTCGCCTGATCTCGAGCTTTCGATCATGAACTTCATCAGGAAGAAGCTGTCTCCGTTGGCGATGCCGCAGGAGATCGAGTTCTCGGAGAAGCTGCCGCGCACCCGATCGGGTAAGATACTCAGGCGCTATCTGCGCGCCATCGAGTGGGGTGAGGACGTGGGTGACCTTTCGACGTTGGAGGACGACTAGGCCGCACTGGGCCGGCGCGGCCGCACGGGCGGGGCGCCGGCGGAGAAAGGAACTCAGATGGACGACATCAAGGAAGTGGTGCTCGAGTACGTGATCGACGAGTACGTCGACGAGGACGACGACATCGAGGTCGAGGCGGACACGGCGCTCATATCGTCGGGTCTCGTGGACAGTTTCTCGATGGTCTCGCTCAAGGCCTTCCTGGAGCGGACCTACGACATCAAGATCCCGGACGAGGACGCGAGTCCGGAGGCGTTCGACACGGTCAACTCGATCGTGAAGATCGTCGAGAAGTACAAGAGCTAGCGACCGGCGTCTCCGGTCAGCATTCACATCAGGAGTGATGAGCAATGGCGTACTCGACAGCCACTCGTCAGGCCTATGCCGACGACATAGCTGCGATCAAGGACAAGGGGCTCTTCAAGGAGAAGCGCTTCATCTGCTCGCCGCAGGCGGCGGAGATAGAGGTCGAGTATCCTGAAGGGTCCGCGTGTGAGAAGGTGCTGAACTTCTGCGCGAACAACTACCTCGGCTTCTCCAGCCACCCGGACGTCATGAAGGCCGCACACGAGGGGCTCGATGCGCGCGGCTACGGCATGAGCTCCGTGCGTTTCATCTGCGGAACGCAGGACATCCACAGGACACTGCAGGACAAGGTCTCTGAGTTCCTCGGAATGGAGGACACCTTGCTCTTCCCGTCCTGCATGGACGCGAACGCGGGTGTCTTCGAGGCGATACTCGGTCAGGGCGACGTCATCATCTCGGACAGGCTCGTCCACGCTTCCCTGATAGACGGGATTCGTCTGTGCCATGCGGAGCGCGACACCTTCAAGCACATGGACATGAAGCACCTCCGCAAGAAGCTCGAACTGCATCAGGACAAGAACCGCCGCCTCATCGTCACGGACGGCGTCTTCTCGATGGACGGCGACCTCTGCCCGCTCGACGAGCTCTGCGATCTGGCCGACGAGTACGACGCCATGGTCCTCGTAGACGACTCCCACGCGACCGGCTTCATAGGCCCGAGGGGCCGCGGTGTCCACGAGCACTTCGGCGTTATGGACCGCGTCGACATCATCACGACGACCTTCGGCAAGGCCCTGGGTGGGGCGTCGGGTGGCTGCGTCTCCGGACGGAAGGAACTAGTCGAGCTGTGCAGACAGAAGGCGAGGCCCTACCTGTTCAGCAACTCGCTTTCGCCCGTGATCGTCAACGCGACAATCGCGGTCGTCGATCTGTTGTCGAGGACGACGGAGCTCCGGGACAAGCTCGAGGAGAACACGAAGCGGTTCCGAGATGGGATGGAGGCGGCCGGACTCAACATCAGGCCCGGCCAGACACCCATCGTTCCAGTCATGCTCTACAACGCGAAGCTCGCCAACGATATGGCGCGCGACATGTACGCAGAGGGCATCTACGTGATTGGCTTCTTCTTCCCGGTCGTGCCGGAGGGTCAGGCGCGCATCCGGGTCCAGCTGTCGGCCGGCCACGAGTTCGAGCACATCGACAAGTGCATCGAGGCGTTCAGGAAGGTCGGGGAGAAGTACGGGATCCTCGGGCTGGACAAGAAGGGGATCATCGAGAAGTACGGGAAGTAGCGGCGGGAGCACGGTAGGCGCCCGGGGTCAGGCCTGGCTCGCGAGCGTCGCGGAACAGATGCTGCAGGTGAGGGGTCGCGCGCAAGCGGGGCCCCTTCTCTTTGGTGTGGTCCGGCATAGCCGCTAAGCGCCGGGGTGGCTTCTTGTTCGGGCACAGTGTTTGCATTGGGGAGTGGTGGCAGGGGGTGAGCCGGTGGCTCACCGCCCACGACGAAACGACGGAAACAGCGCTCTGCGGGCCCGAACGGGCGTGCAGGGACGATGAAGAGCGCTCCCGCGCACCGGGGACCCTGTGGGGGCCCGTGCGCGCGGGGCGACGGACCGTGCGGCTTTGCCGCCACCTGGAGGACGATATGCGCAGAGTTGACCTGAGCTCAGTCCTTGTCGCGCTCGCGGTGCTCGCCATGTGCACCGTGGCTGTCGCGGAGACGAGGGGCGTCGACTACGTCCTTCTCGTCGACAACACGGGGACCATGAAGTACGGGAACCGGGGAGAGATGACCCTGCAGGCCATCAGGGGTTTCATCGACCAGACGCGGTCCGGCGACCGCATCTCCATCTACAGGTACGGAGAGCAGTCGGCGTCGGTGCTCAGAAGCTGGCCCGTCACTATCACGGACCGTGCCTCGAAGGACCACCTGAAGGGCCAGCTGTCGTTCACCTTCTCGGCGGATCGCACAGACATCACGAGCGGCGTGGAACGGGTGTGGGAGGATAGGGACAAGGTTTTCCCCAACCGGTCGAAGTCCGCATCGGACAGGTCCGTTCTCATCCTCATGACGGACGGAAAGCTCATCCCGAACTACACCGACTACTCCCAGTACGACTCCGTCTACCAGAAGAGCCGCGCCAGGCTACACGAGCTGGCCGGGCTCTTCGGCAAGGACGGGGTCACCATCCACTCGATCGCGGTCGGACGCAAGGACAAGGTCGACGGTGACCTGATGAAGGCTGTCGCCGCCAAGGCAGGCGGGTCCTACTTCTACGTCGCGTCAGCGGACGGCGTCCCGGCAGCCTACGAGAGCACCCTTGCCGAACGTCCCGCGGCCGTCGCTGAGACGAGCCCGGCGATCCGCGAGCAGACGGAGACTCCGGGGGACGACGTCGCGGCCGACAGGACGGCCTCCTTCTCAGGCGGCGACGGGCAGAACGACGAGGGGTCCGACTCCGGCCTGCGCCTTGCGGACGAGGCCAGCGCCAGCGAGAAGACGGCGGCAGGTCCCGAGCATGGGAAGCGCGCGCGCGGCTCGATCGCTGAGGGATTCCCGATCAACGTGTGCAACCGCATAGCCGCCGGTCTGGCCGTGCTCGTCGGCGTAGTGGCGATCGGTTCAGAGAAGCGGAAGAAGTGGGCCGCCCACTTCACGACGGACCTCTTCGGGACCGGCGAGACTCGCGTCCGCGGGTTCCTCAAGCCGGTCGACCCGCCCGGCATTGCCACGGCGCGTCCGTGCATCGGTCTGGAGAACCCCGGGCTCGACCACGTCAAGCTCGGCGTCGATACGGACATGCCGGCGAACTGCAAGAACATCGTCGTGTCGTTCATAGGGACCAAGGACGGCACGCCGCCCACGATCCACGTAGAGGAAGGCAGCGTGACCATAGACGGCGAGGCCGTGGAGCAGCAGAAGCTCAAGGATGGTGACGTCATCGAGATCGAGGGACTTCAGTACCAGTACCTGCGAGGCAACAGAAGGTAGCAACCGGCTCTCTCTGAGCCGCGTCGACAGAGGCCCCGCGCGAGCGCTCGCGCGGGGCCTTCTTGTACGGTAGGTCGTGTGTGATGCGCGGGATGTCGACGCCGGAGCGGCCGCGGGCCGTAGCCGGCGGAGCGGGGCTACTCGGACGACGGGTACAGCGCGCCGGCCTCGTGTCTTGCCCGGAGCTTGCGGAGCATGTCCACCGTCATGGCCTCGAGCCCGTACTCGGGGCACCATCCCCATTCCGATCGGGCCGCCGAATCGTCGATCGACGACGGCCAGGAGTTCGCGATATCCTGTCTGTAGTCCGGTTCGAAGGTCACGGCGAAGCCCGGTATGTGCTTCCTGATCGCGTCGGCAAGCTCGCCCGCGGAGAAGCTCATGGCGGCTATGTTGAAGTCGCCGTGGTGCTGGAGCCCGGCGAAGTCGGCCTCCATGAGGTCTATGGTCCCCTTGATGCAGTCGGGCATGTACATCATCGGAAGGCGGGTGTCCTCGCTCAGGAAGCAGGTGTAGCTGCCCTTGGAGACGGCTTCGTAGAAGATCTCAACCGCGTAGTCGGTCGTGCCCCCGCCAGGGAGCGTCTCGGCCGATACGATGCCCGGGTACCGGAGCCCCCTCGCGTCGACCCCGAAGCGCTGGACGTAGTAGTCGCACAGCAGTTCCCCGGCGACCTTGGTCACACCATACATCGTCGAGGGTCTCAGGACCGTCTCCTGCGGAGTGTTCTCTCGCGGACATCCCTCACCGAAGACCGCGATCGAACTGGGACAGAGCACCTGTGAGAGCTCGAGCTCACGCGCTGTCTCCAGGGCGTTCAGGAGTCCCGTCATGTTGACGTGCCACGCGCGCAGGGGCGCCTTCTCGCCGGTCGCGGAGAGTATGGCAGCCAGGTGGATGATGACGTCGGTGTCGTGACGCCGGCAGGCCTCGGCGAGCGCCGGTCCGTCTGTGACGTCCAGCTGCTCGAAGGGACCCGAGTCCCTGAGCTCTCCCTCGTCGGCCGGCTTCAGGTCGCTGGCGACGACGTTACCGCCGCCGTACCGGCTCCTCAACTCCAGCGTCAGCTCAGAGCCGATCTGTCCGAGTGCGCCCGTGATCAGTATCTTGCGTGGTTCGGTCGTACCCAATGAAGTGCCTTTCGGTGGGGCCGCTGCTCTGTCGAACGGTTCTGACGATTCTACCAGAACGGCCGCCCCAACGCGAACTCCGACGGCTTCCGAAGCCCTTCCACATGGGGTATACTCGATCTCACTTCCTCGGTCGCGCTGGGCGTGAGCCCGGCTGTAAGCGCCTTCGCTTCACCCCGACACCGGAGGCCCCATGTTCCAGGGCAAGTGGGAGGACCTGATCGACCGCATCGAGAAGATGTTCGGATTCCTTGAGCACACGACGGAGGAATACCCGGAGCGCAAGACGACCGTCGAGACGGCCATCTTCGACGGCGCGAGCGGCCGCATCAAGCTGGAGCGCACGGTCAAGCCCCTGGTGGTCGAGACCAGACGCATCTACTCAAAGCGTGCCGGCGGGGACGTAACGGAGGAACAGGTCCTCTCGGACGACGAAATGGTCGACGTCGTGCGGTTCTACCGCTGGGACCGGCTCGCCAGGGAGTGGAAGCAGATAGACATCGAGGACATCGGTCGCTGAGCCCCGGCCGGCCGTCGGGCGCCCGCTCCCGCTTCCCGGACGGTCGAACGCGCATCCCCGAACAGGCCGCGTATGGCGTAGCAGTATCCCCTCACTGGTACAGAACTTGCTTTCGTGTCAAACGTGTGACAGCGGGCGGAGGCGCGCGGTCCTACGCGACCGTCGGGTCACCGCCCTCGCCAGACGTGACCGCGGACGTGCGTCCGGGAGGTAGCGCCATTGCCAGGCCCTGACACCGTTGCTCCGAAAGCACGGATCCTCATCGTCGACGACGAGGACTTCATCCGTGAGATCATCTGCCGCAAGCTGGACGGCAGTGGCTTCGCCTGCGACTCCGCGCCCAACGCGGAGGAGGCGATGACCAAGCTCGCGCAGTCCGAGTTCGACTGCGTCCTCTCCGACATCCACATGCCGGGAATGACCGGCATCGAGCTTCTCGGGAAGATCAAGGAGAAGAACCGCGAACTGCCGGTGATCCTTGTCACCGGAGCGCCGGACATCGACGCCGCGCTGGAGGCAATGCGTCTGGGCGCGGACGATCACCTGTCCAAGCCTCTCAACCTCGCGGCGCTTGAGATGACCGTCGACAGGGCGCTAGAGAAGAAGCGCCTGATCGAGGAGAACCGAGAGTACCAGCGGAACCTCGAGGCGATGGTCGAGGAGCGCACCAAGCAGCTGCGCACGGCCAACGAAGACCTCAAGCGGCTCTTCACGGGCAGCATCAAGGCGCTCGCGCAGGCGCTAGAGGCCAAGGACGAGTACACCAAGGGCCACTCCGCGCGCGTGGCGGAGCACTCGGTCGGGATCGCGAAGCAGCTCTCCCTCCCGGACGCCGAGGTCCAGAGCATGTGGCTCGCCGGGTACCTGCACGACATCGGCAAGATCGGCATCTGCGAGTCCGTTCTCAACAAGCCTGGGCAGCTCGACGCGGAGGAGAGGGACCTCATCAAGCAGCACCCGGTCGTAGCGGGCCGGATCCTGGGACCGATCTCGGAACTCTCGGAGATCATCGACATCGTCGTGCACCACCACGAGCAGTACGACGGTACGGGCTACCCGGACGGACTCGACGGGAGCTCGATACCCCTCGGCGCGCGGATCCTCGCCGTAGCGGACTCCTACGACGCCCTGACGTCGAAGCGCCCCTACCGAGACGCTCTGGCTGACGAGGAGAGTCTTCGCATCATCGAGGAGGCCTCGGGGACCCAGTTCGACCCGGTCGTAGTCCAGGCCTTCCTGGACCTCAAGCGCGGTGTAGCGGGGGTCCACGCAGAAGCCTCGAGAGAGGCCCCCGAAGACGACGGCGAGCTAGTGCAGGATGCGAAGCAGGAATCCGCCGGACTGGCCGGGATCGTGGGCAGCGCTGCTCTCGACCTGGGTTAACCTGCATGTAAGCCTCAAGATAGCACTTCCTACACAAACTGTGCGGATTGGCATGTGACTTGCATTCCAAGCCTCTGCGCGCCCACGTGCGAACGCGGGCGCCTCCACCGGACTTCACAGGCACAGGGGGGAGCGAGACTTGGAGAACACGAATTCGCACGGGCTTGAGAAGGTCCATCTTGAGAGCATGGAGATCGACCCCCATGTCGTGAGGTTGATCCCGCGGGAGATGGCCCAGCGATTCAGGCTCGTCGCGGTTGGGCAGGAGGGCGACGCGCTCATACTGGCCATGGAAGACCCGCTGGACGTCATCGCGACAGACACCATCGCCGCGAACACCGGCTACGAGGTCACACCGAAGCAGGCGGACGCGGAAGACATCAGTTCGGCGATCGACAAGTACTACGACGACGCCATCGACATCGAGCAGAGCATCCAGAGCATCGTCGACGTCGAGGTCGCCAGCGGCATCATAGGCGACGTCGACTCCGAGCAGCTTTCGATCGACCCGGACGACGCTCCGGTCATCCGTCTCGTGAACCTCATCCTCCTTCAGGCGATGGAGGAGAGGGCGAGCGACATCCACATCGAGCCCAGGGAGAAGAACCTGGCGGTCCGGCTGAGGGTCGACGGCGTTCTTCGTGAGATCCTGCCTCCCCCGAAGAGGATGCAGTGGGCGATCACCTCACGCATCAAGATCCTCGCGGGTCTCGACATCGCGGAGCGCCGGCTGCCCCAGGACGGGAGCTGCCGCGTGCGCATCATGCACCGCGCAGTCGACATCCGCATCTCGACGATACCCACTATCTACGGTGAGAAGGTCGTCATGAGGCTTCTCGACAAGACGAACCTCAAGACGGACCTGGAGGACCTCGGCTTCGACGCGCACTCGCTCGGGACCATCCACGACGCGATCTCCCAGCCGCACGGAATGATCCTGCTGACGGGACCTACCGGAAGCGGCAAGACGACCACGCTCTACTCGGCCCTGACTAAGATCAACTCGCCCGACAAGAACATCATGACGGTCGAGGACCCGGTCGAGTACGAGCTGGCGGGCATCAACCAGGTCGCCGCGCGCCCGACCATCGGGCTGGACTTCGCGGCGGCGCTGAGGTCCTTCCTCAGGCAGGACCCCGACGTCATCCTCGTCGGAGAGATCCGAGATCTCGAGACCGCGTCGATCGCGATCAAGGCCGCCCAGACCGGCCACCTGGTCTTCAGCACCCTTCATACCAACAACGCGACATCGTCGGTGGACAGGCTGCTGAATATGGGCGTGGAACCCTATCTCATCTGCACTTCGCTCAACCTCGTCATCGCGCAGCGACTGGTCAGGAGGATCTGCACGGAGTGCAAGGAGACGTACACCCCTGACCCGGCGCTCGTGGCGCGGTTCCGCCGCGCGCTGCCGAACGCGGGCGGGGCCAGCTTCTACCGGGGAGCGGGCTGTGAAGCCTGCGGCAACACCGGCTACAAGGGTAGGCTGGCGATATACGAGCTGTTCCCCATCACTCGCGAGATAAAGGACATCGTCCTGAGCGGCGAACTGGGTTCGAAGGTCCGCGACCAGGCGGTCGCAGACGGGATGCAGACCCTGCTGGTCAGCGGCATGAACAAGGTCCGCGACGGCATGACGACCCTGGACGAGGTCCTCAACGTCGCCATGGAGTCGGACAAGGTCGAGGAGCCGGAGGAACCCACGGCACAGGCGGAATCCTTCAAGGTTTGAGGCCTCCCGGATGTCGCATACGCCCCCCGTCGCGCTCGTGCAGTATGCGAAGCGCCGCGGGGGGCTTTCTTGTCACGTTCTGTGTGGCGGTGTGGCGTCTGAGCCTAACCTGCCGTCCGGCAGCGAGTTAGCTCCCACCAAAGGGTCATCCATTACTGGCATGGGGTTTGCATTCTGTCCAGTGGAATGGAGCCACCCGTGACGGAAACCGCCTTCTGACGGGAAGTTGGGTCGAGAGGGAGGGGCCGAGGTCGGGAGGGTTCTTCCGGGCTGGTGGCATCGCGCCCGGGGAGCGGCGCCGGTGGCGTGACGGCGCAGGAGCAGATGGACCTTAGGGAATCGAACAGTGGGGCGAACATGAACGCGGGCATTCGGAAGCTGCTGGAAGAGATGGTCGAGCGCAGGGCGTCCGACCTGCACATCACCTCTGGAGTTCCGCCTCAGCTGAGAGTGGACGGCGTGCTTGTAGCGGCGGACCGTCCGCCGCTGAGCCCTGAGGAGAGCCGCGATCTCTCCTACGCGATGATCGACGAGAAGCGCATCGCGAGGCTCGAGTCGGACAAGGGACTGGACACGTCCATCAGCGTCGAGGGACTCGGGCGATTCAGGCTGAACATCTACTTCCAGCGCGGCAGCGTCGCTGCCGCCGTCAGGCACCTGCCGTGGGAGATCCCCGGCATGGAAGACCTGGGCGTACCGATGGTCATGAAGGACTTCTGCGAGAAGCTGAACGGCCTCGTGCTCGTCAGCGGCCCTACGGGTTCGGGCAAGTCGACGACCCTGGCATCGATGCTCGGTTACATCAACGAACACAAGAACGTCCACATACTCTCGGTCGAGGATCCCATCGAGTACCTGCACAGGCACAAGTTCTCGATCATCAACCAGCGCGAGATCGGACGTGACGCCCCGTCGTTCGCGTCGGCGGTACGCCAGGTGCTCAGGCAGGATCCGGACGTCATCTGCATCGGCGAGATCCGCGACCTGGAGACGGTGCGCACGGCTCTGACGATGGCCGAGACCGGCCACCTCGTGCTCACGACGGTGCACACCAGCGAGGCTCCGCAGGCCATCAGCCGAATCGTCGACATCTTCCCGCCACACGAACAGCAGGGCGTGAGGACTCAGATCTCTCTGTCGCTGCAAGGCGTTCTGGTGCAGCAGCTCCTGCCCGACGCGAGCGGCGTCGGACGAGTGCTGGCTACAGAGCTAATGGTCGCGAACGCGGCAGTGCGCAATCTCATTCGCGAGAACAACCTGCAGCAGCTCCGCTCCGCGATCGAGACGGGCGCTAAGGACGGCATGCACAGCATGAACTCGTCGCTGCTCAAGCTCGAGAGCGAGAAGCGTATCACGACCGAGATGGCCATCATGGCCTCGAACGACATCAAGGGGATCATGCGCGAGCTCGCGAGGCCGGTCAGGTCGTAGCGGCGGGCCGAGCGACAGAGGAGTAGAGATGCCGGAGTTCGTGTTCACAGCCAAGACCCTAGAGGGCAAGACGGTCCAGGGGACCAGGTTCGCTGAGAGCGAGATGTCTCTCGTCTCCAATCTCCGCAAGGAGAAGCTGGTCGTCGTTGCGATCGCCCCTGCCCCCATCAAAGCCAAGCGCGCGAAGAAGGGCAAGAAGGTCAAGACCAAGGACCTCGCGATCTTCTGTCGACAGATGGGCGCGATGCTCGGCGCGGGTCTGCCTGTGCTCGAGTCCATCCAGAGCATCGCCGACCAGTCCGACCACATCACGATGGCCAAGGTGCTTCGTGAGATCGCCGAGGACGTGGAGGCGGGTTCGACGCTCTGCGCGGCGTTCGGCAAGCACCCCAGGGTCTTCTCGATGCTGTTCACGTCGATGATCCGCGCGGGCGAGGAGTCGGGCGCGCTGCCGAACGTGCTCCAGAGGCTCGGCGACTACCTCGAGGCGAAGGACGCCCTCGCGGGCAAGATCCGTTCGGCGTCCGCCTACCCCGCGTTCATCGCCGGCTTCTTCATCCTGGCGGTCGCCGGCATCATGCTCTTCCTCATCCCGCAGTTCGAGGGCATCTTCGCGAGCTTCGACATGCAGCTGCCGCCGCTGACGCGATTCCTGATGGCGACCTCGCGGTTGATCGGCCGGTACCTCGTATACGAGATCCTGTTCGGCGGCGTGGGCATCTTCCTCTTCATCAAGTGGCACAAGACCGACGCCGGGAAGGCGAAGGTCGACGCGTGGCTGCTCAAGGCACCCATTTTCGGGAAGCTCATTCTCAAGGCCTCGGTCGCTCGCTTTAGCAGCACTCTCGGGACGCTGATGGACAACGGCGTGACGGTCGTGCAGGCGCTCGAGATAGTCGGGCAGACGGCCGGTAACGCGGTCATCAAGTCCGCTGTGGACGAGGTCAGCAGAGGAGTGGTCAACGGCTCTACCATCTCCGAGAAGCTCGAGGAGTCCGGCGTGTTCCCGAAGATGGTCACCAGCATGGTGGCGGCGGGAGAGGGCTCCGGAAACCTACCGGAGATGCTCAGCAAGATTTCGGATTTTTACACGCGTGAAGTCGACGCGGCGATTAGCGGGCTGACCTCGATGATCGAGCCGATCCTCATCGTGGGGCTCGGTGCGATCGTCACCGTGGTCGTCCTCGCTATCTACCTGCCCATCTTCCAGATGGCGACTGGAATCGGGTAGGTGGGAACCAGGGCCCTAAGAGAGAGCAGGAAGGAGGTGAAAAACAATGCTGCGCAGAAACCAGGCGGGTTTCACCCTCGTTGAGCTGATGATCGTCGTGATCATCGTCGGCATCCTGGCGGCTGTGGCCATCCCGATGTACCAGGGCGCGACTGAGCGCGCCAAGGCTTCGGAGGCTGTTGCTGCTCTTGGCACGATCCGCGGTGCGATGCGTGTTTACTACGCTGAGCACGGGACGTATGTGAACGCCAACTTCACCGACGGCGATCAGGTGACCAACGGTAGCGTTCTCGACGTGAGCGACACGGACCTTCTCGGTCGCTACTTCAGCACGGACTGCTACACGTTCAACGGCGATGCTGCGGCCAACGCCTACAGCATCGAGTGTGACGGAAGCGCCAGCACGGCTGCTTACGGTAGTGAGGTGGCGACGATCGTTCGCTACATCGATCAGAACGGCACCATCACGAACGGCTAGTCGTGTTCAGCATTGCATATCGTGACGGGGGTGGCGCCCTCGGGCGCCGCCCCCGGATTCGAGGGGGGAAGCGGAAGGAACGTTGCTAGGGTTTGGCGGCACGAACCGCCCGCACAGGAAGGAAGTCGAATCGACGGACCGCAGGCGCGTAGACCGAGAACCGACCCGAGAAGCGCCTGAGTTGAGCACCGCGGGAGGTGAGACCTTGAGTCTCGCGAATCGACAGGGCTTCACACTGGTGGAACTGATGATCGTGGTCATAGTAGTCGGCATCCTCGCCGCGGTCGCGATCCCGATGTACCAGGTTTCGGCCGAGCGGGCCAGGGCCACGGAGTGCGTGGCGGCTCTCGGGACGATCCGTTCGGCGATGCGCACGTATTACGCCGAGCACCTGACCTACGCCGACGCGAGCTTCACAGACGGCGACCAGGTGACGAACGGCGGCGTTCTGGATGTCACTGACGAAGACTTGAGCGGACGCTATTTCAGCACCGATTGCTTCACATTCAGCGGCGATGCCACGGCCAACGCCTACAGCATCCAGTGCAACGGCAGCGCGAGCACCGCGCCGGCCGCGTCAGAGGTCGACGGCGTCGTCAGATACATCGATCAGAACGGCGACATAACGGGTAGTTAGCTGCACCATTCGTTCGGGAGCAGACATCATGTTCGGCAACAATCAGCGTGGCTTCACAATGGTAGAGCTGATGATCGTAGTGACGATCATCGGGATCCTGGCCACCGTTGCCATACCCATGTTCCAGGTAGTGCCGGAGCGCTCGAAGTCCACTGAGGCGGTCACGGCGCTGGGGCTCATAAGGGCCTCGATGAGGATCTACTACGTGGAGCACGGCACTTACGCCAACGCGGCGTCCTTCACGGACGAGGCAATGGTCACCAACGGGGGACACCTGGGCGTCACCGACGGCGACCTCATGGGTCGCTACTTCAGCGCCGAGTGCTACAGGTTCGACGGAGCCCCGACGAACAACTCGTTCACGATCAAGTGCGAGGGTTCCCGGAGCGCTGCCCCGTTCGGTTCGGAGGTGTCGAGCATCGTGGTGACGATCGACCAGGACGGAGAGATGACCAGGGTCTTCTAGGCCCGGCGCCGGCAAGCGACACGGCAGGCCAGGACAGGTGGGGAATGAGGAAGCTCGGTAGAACAGAACACCACAGGGGACTCGTAGGCGTCGACATCGGCACCACGTCGGTGAAGATGGTCGAGCTCTCAGGGAGTCCGGGGTCGTTCACGCTCGAGAACATCTCGGTCGTGGCAGTGCCCGACGAGGCGTCTGAGGCGGCCTACGAGCGCGCCGTGACGCTGATGCTGGAGGGCAAGGAGCTGGCCTCCAACCACGCGGCAACCTCCGTCAGCGGACGCAAGGTGGCCGTCAGGGGCATGAGGTTCCCGGCGTTGGCCGAGGCTGAGCTCGACGGCGCGCTGCGCTACGAGGGCAGCCAGGTCATCGCTTTCGACCTCAACGACTCGTACCTCGACCACTGTGTCATCGATTCCGCGAAGGACGACGCCAAGATGATGGACGTCCTCTTCGTGGCGGCACGCAGGGAGCTCGTGGACTCGAAGGTGTCCGTGCTCGAGCAGGTGGGTCTCGAGCCGCGGGTGGTCGGCGTGGACGCGCTCGTGCTTCTCGACGCGCTCCTGATGGAGGACGACCTGCCCGAGACGTGCGGGGTCATCAGTATCGGCGCCGCCAACACGAGCATCGGCATCGAGCGCGAGGGCACGGTCCCGTTCGTGCGGGACATAGAGATCGGCGGTTCGGCCTATACGACGGCGATCGCCGACGCGCTCGGAGTCTCGACGGAGGACGCAGAGAAGGTGAAGCTGATGGAGCCCGAGCGGGAGCTCGCCTCGACGCGTGCGATCGAACGGGTCACGCAGCACCTGGTGGGGGAGATCTCTAGGTCTCTCATGTACTACCAGACGCGCGGGAACGGGACGCAGGTGGACGCCCTCTATCTGTGCGGAGGCGCCTCCGGCGTGCCGGGTCTTTCGGACGCCATCTCGGTGGCGGCCGGGATCCCGGTCCACATCTGGAGCCCGCTCGACTGTGTGGAAGTGGACGACGCGAGATTCGACTCGGCGGCCGTGAAGAGACTGTCATCGGTATCGTCTCTGGCGGCGGCCCTGGCCATGAAGCAGGATCCGAACTAGCCGATGCACGACATCAATTTCATACGACAGCGCATCGTTCCGGAGAGCCGCAAGAAGGTCATCACGGCCATCATGTCGACGACCGTGCTCGCCCTGGGCCTGACGCTCGCGAGCATCTGCACGGCGACGATTTCGGACATCCGGACGAGCAACGTCTACGCGGCGGAGATAACCGAACTCCGCGAGAACGTATCCGAGAAGTACCCCGGTCTGCCCAAGCGGGAAGAGGTCAAGACCATCGTCAGCAGGACCGAGCCCTATCTGAGGGACATCGGCAAGATGGTCGACGAGCGCATTCGCCTGACCCCGTTGTGGGAGCGGATTGCGATGGCGGTGCCCGACGGCATCTGGCTCACGAGGGTCAGCGTTGCCGACCCGCAGGGCTCCGTAGAGGAGGGCCGCGGCGCGGCGGTCAGAAGCTACAGGGGAATAGTGATAGAAGGCGTCGCTTTGGCCGGCAGGGGCCCCGAGGGGGACGAGGCGGTCGCGGCGTTCGTGGCGAATCTCGAGAACGACGAGGAACTTCGCGACATCGTCACCGGCGTCGAGTTTATGGGAACGGGACTCGAGCAGGTAGGTGGCACCAGCGTCGTGGGCTTCGAGATCACCTGTCCGTTCTAGCGAGATGACCCGAAGCGGCGACTCGCGAGGGTGGTCTTGCAGGACCGACCGGTCGATGAGGTCAGGATACTCTGGGGGGAGTGTGGAGACGACAGGCTACGGAGACCGCAGAGCCAACGAAGAGAGGGCCGAGCATCTCGACGTCCGCCCGGACGAGACGGAGATCGTGTCCCTTGAGGCCGCCGGCGAAGCCGGCGCCGCGCCGGATGGTGCCGAGGCCGACGCCCCGTGTGATTGCGAGGCGGACGGCGTCGAGATCATCGGCGATGCGAGCCACCAGGCGGAGGAACCCGACGCCGAGGCCGCCCCCGAGGGCGAGCCCGCGGAGGACGCGGATCCAGGCCGCCCGGGAAAGCTCAGCGGCTTCGGTCAGTTCAAGGTCGACCCCGAGTGGCTCAGGAAGATGTGGTCGGCCAGCACGATCGGGCGCGTTGCTGTGGCCGGTATCGCGGTCTACTCGCTCGTGATCGCAGGCGCGTACTTCTTCCTGCTTCAGCCGGCCAGCAACCAGCTCCACGAGTTCAGGGAGCAGAAGAACGTGCTCCACGACTACGTGGTCATCCAGCAGGCTGGCGCGGCGATCGGTTCGTTCAAGGACGGGCTGATGACGGGAGACCAGAGACTGACCGTCATGTCCGAGGTCAAGATGATGGCCGAGGGCTCCGGCGTCAGGATCGTCGGCGACCCGGAACTGCTTCTCAAGCGCGAGGTCTCAGGAAGGTTTGCGCAGTACCCGGTGAAGCTCAAGGTCAGGGGTCGGTATCACGAGATAGGGCAGTTCCTGTCCCTGCTTGAGAGCTCGCCGAGGTTCATCGTGGTCGAAGAGGTCGAGATCATGTCGGAGGCCGCCAGCTTGGCGACCGAGAGCGAGGCGACGGTTCTTCTGGGCATCGCCGCGTGGGAGGAATAGGGCTTGGAACTGAAACTTCCATCAGGGATGAACTTGAACCTCGCGAAGTACCGCGACAAGGCCAAGCTCATTGTGGCGACGGCGTGCGCTCTTACCGCTACCGTTTCGGCCGTGATGACCTTCGCGACGGGCAGTGGGGCCTTCGAGGACTCCGACGCCGCCAATCTGAACTGGAACGGCCCCGTTGGACTTCTGGATGGTGACTACCAGCACCTCGTGACCGTGGGGAAGATAACGAGGGCTCGACGGGCAGACGAGTACGTGGCAGTGGAGGCAAGGGATCCCATGGTGGCGCCGAAGGGTGCGCTGAAGTCCAAGGCGCCGCTCAAGACCGAGGGCCCTGAGGAACCTCCGCCGCCGACAACACTTCCGTCCATGTGGCTCTCCGGCATCATCTGGGATCCGGAGAACCCCATTGTGATAATAGATGGACTCGATCTCCGCGTTGGTGACCGCGTCAAGGGAGCGAGGGTCGTGGAGATCAGGATCGACAGCGTAGTGCTCTCCTACGCGTCGAAGGAATACGTGCTGACCGTCGAATAGGAGGCTCGGTATGAAGGTCCTGAAGTCAACGAGTAGAGGGTACCGCCACCTCACGACCATTCTGGTCATCACAGCGATGCTGTTGGTGACGTGTTCCGCGGCCTGGTCCCAGGACGCGGCGGTCGAGGGAGGGGTGGTGGAGCGGAGTCAGAGGCTGTCGCTGAATCTGACGAACGTGACGCTCGGCAGCGTTCTCAAGGTCATGACGCAGAAGACAGGGATCAACTTTCTCATCGGCGCCGACCTTACTGGTAAGACGATCAACGTCTACCTCGAGGACGTGCTGGTAGAGGACGCGATCGCGGCGATCATGAAGGCCAACGGTCTCTGGTACACGCGCCAGAAGGGCACGAACATCTACGTCATCACGGAGTCGCCGGACGGGCCCCCCGTATCGACGATCACCGAGGTCTTCCACACGAACTACGCCGACGCGACCATGCTCCAGGAGACGATCGAGGCGGTGCTGACCGAGGCCGGCGACGTAGTAGTCGACCAGCGCTCGAACGCGCTAGTGGTGTCCGACATTCCCGAGAACATGTCGACGCTCGGCTCGCTCATCAGGGAGCTCGACGCGCCAACCGGCCAGGTTCTAATCGAGGCCCAGATCGTCGAGATCGGCGACGAAGCCAACCTCGACCTCGGGGTCGAGTGGGGCTACGCGGACTACGATGAAGCCGAGGGGATGACCTACGGCGGCGGCTTCAACTACGTCCACCAGTGGGACCGGGAGAAGGTCAAGGACGACGAGACCGAGGAGTACTACTGGGAGTACACGCTCACAGAGAACGCCGCGATGGAAGGTCTCCTCGACCTTAGCTTTGGCAAGTGGAACTCGTTCATCGACGGCTTCCAGGACATGAGCGGTCGGATCAGGGCAATGGAGCGCGACGGTATCGTTCAGGTCCTCGCCGAGCCGAACGTCCTGACCATCGACAACCAGGAAGCGGTCATCTCCATAACGTCTCACATCGCCATGGCCAAGAAGACGACCGTTTCGCCCGAGGGAACGCTGACGATCGAGCCGATCTACGGCGACGTCGGTGTCTCGCTCAAGGTAACGCCTCACGTCAACAACGACGATTTCGTTACCATGACCATCGAGCCTGAGGTAAGCTCCGCCTCGAGGTCGGCCTACTTCCCGGATGAGGCTGTCGACACCAGGAAGCGGACGGCGAAGACGACCGTGATGGCGCAGGACGGCGAGACGATCGTCATCGGCGGACTCACGCGCAAGGACATCTCTGAGACGCACTTCAAGGTCCCGCTTCTCGGCGACATCCCGCTTCTCGGGATGCTGTTCAGTAAGACCGTAGAGAACGAGACCAACTCGGAGGTCATGGTCTTCCTGACCCCGCGCATTCTGGGTCCGGAGGCGCTTCAGCGCATCACCGAGCGCAGGTCTGCGAAGGCCTCGGAGCTGATGGAGGACTAGTTGCTGACGGAAGCGGCCCTGTTCATAGTAGGAGCGATACTCGGCAGCTTCTTCAACGTCATCATACATCGGGTGCCGCGCGGCGAGTCTATTGTCAGGCCTCCTTCGGCCTGTCCCGCCTGCGGCACCCGCATTCGTGTATGGGACAATGTCCCTGTAGTGAGCTACGTCGTTCTGCGCGGGAGGTGCAGGCACTGCTCAGAGCCTATCTCTCCTCGCTACCCCCTCGTTGAGCTCATCTCCGCGGCGCTGCCGGTCCTGCTCTACCTGCAGTTCGGGACGACGGCGCGCTTCTGGGTCTACTGGCCCCTGACGTGCGCGCTGCTCATCGTCTCTTTCATCGACCTCGACCTCAGGATCATCCCCGACAAGGTCACGCTGCCCGGCATCGTACTCGGGCTCGTGCTCGCACCCCTGCTCGGACTGACCGGCTTCTGGTCGTCGCTGCTCGGCGTTCTGGTCGGCGGAGGAGCCCTGTATCTGATCGGCGTCGTCGGCGAACTCGTGCTCAAGAAGGAGAGCATGGGTGGGGGGGACGTCAAGCTGGCCGCCGCTCTCGGCGCGTTCATGGGATGGAAGATGGTGCTGGCCGCGCTCTTCCTCGCGTTCTTCCTGGGGGCGGTCGTCGGCGTGGTCGTGCTGGCACGGCGGGCGAAGAACTGGGACAGCAGTCTTCCCTTTGGTCCGTTCATCGCGCTCGGCGCGGTGCTCGCCGTTCTGTGGGGTGAGTCGGCCCTGCTGTGGTACGCGTCGCTGTTGGGGTAGGAGGGGCGCCCCTGCGGCCGGCCGGACCTACCAGCTGGTCCGTCCCGGGACCGTAACGAACGCGATCACCTCTGCGTTCGCGTCTCCGATGTTCTCGAACGTGTACCCGTTCTCCAACAGGAACTGGATGGTGTCACCGTCGCGCAGCACGTGCGTCCTGTCACCCACGGTGTACCTCACCATCCCGGCAAGGCAGTGCGTCACTATCTCGCCAGCTCCCGGCGGCCTTTCGAACACCTCTCCCGGCTTTGAGAGCTTCCGCACTATCCGCATGGTTCCCCAGGGTACGTCCGAGGTCAGCATCTCCATGCTGACGACCTGACCGTTGATGTCAGTTCGGTACTCGGTCAGGCGCTCGCCCCTGCGGGTGAGGATGGACAGGGACCGTTGCTGCTCCTCCACGAAGTGAGCCGCCCGCTCCTCCAGGGCGTCCGCGATGCGCTGTAGCGCGCCTATGGTGGGCGACGTCTTGCCGCGCTCGATCTCAGATATGTGTGTGGCGGACATACCCGACCGAGTCGCGACCTCCTTGAGTGTCATGTCGCGTCGGAATCTAGCCAATCTCAGACGCTGTCCCACTTCCTGCTTCGTCGGCATCTTGCCTCTCCTTCATCGATGGCTCGACCTAGGTCACCACCAACGTGGGGGCCGCGAGGAAAGCGATGTTCTCGGAGTCCTCTTCGGCGATGTTCTCGATCTCGTATCCGTCGTCTGCTCGGAACTGGACCGTGTCGCCCTCTCTCAGCACGACCGACTCCCCGGAGACCGTGACCCTGAACATCCCTCTGACACAGTGGATGACTATTTCCCCGATCCTCGGGTGAGCCTCGAAGCTGGAGCCTGGGCGCATCGTGTGTCTGAAGGCCTGCGCGGTCCCTCCCGGGATGCCGCTCGTAAGAATGCCCACGCTGAAGGCGTCACCCTTGGCGTCAGATACGAGCACTTCGCGGTGGTTTCCCTTTCCGGTGAACCTGACCCTGGGCAGTTCGTCCTCCTGCACGAAGTAGGAGGCCTTCTCGCCCAGCGCCCCTGCGATGCGCTGAAGGGCCCCTATGGTGGGGGAGGTCTTGCCTCGCTCGACCTCCGAGATGTGGGTGGCCGACATCCCGCAGCGCGTGGCGACCTCCTTGAGCGTCATGTTGCGCTCGAACCTCGCCGCTCTCAGTCTGCGTCCGAGTTCCTTCTTGGTCGGCATGGTCGCCTCGCTCTCTTTCTGTTTGTTCCGCGTGCGCACAAACCAAGATGTGTGCGCCCGCGGTGCATCGTCTCATCCATTCTTTGGGATGCCCATGGTTCGCTGAGGTCGCACAGGCTTTCACCAAAGATAGCACGATAGAGGAATACGGTCAAGCCCTTGATTCGACCGAAATAACACGCGGGCATGGAGCCGCTCCCGATCCCCCTGGCGGTCCCGCACCGCGTCGGGAGGCCTGCTCCGACCACAGCAGGGGCCCACCTGCACCGACAACTGATAGTTGACATCCGCACACTTCGGTTGGTAGATTCAGCAGTTGCCCGATATCAAAATCCGGGCGTCTCGGGCGTTCCAGGGGCCGCTCTGCGAGGCGGCCGCCAGCAGCCCCGTCGAAGGCACCAGTCACTGGAGGAGACATGGTCAGCGATCTCAACGAGGTCTTCTCGGTAAACGCGATGCACATGAAGAAGTCGGTGATCAGGGAGCTTCTCAAGCTCACGCGCCGCCCCGAGGTCATCTCGTTCGCGGGCGGCCTGCCCGATCCGGCTGCCTTCCCCGTCAAGGAGGTCGCGGAGATAACGAAGTACGTACTCGAGACGCAGGGCGCCACGGCTCTTCAGTACGGTCCGACGGAGGGAGATCCGAAGCTCAAGGACGAGCTCATCGCGCACCACGAGCGTGAGGACGGGATGGTGCTGAAGCCCGAGAACCTGCTGATCACGGTCGCCTCGCAGCAGGGCCTGGACCTGACCGGGAAGGTTTTCCTGAACCGGGGCGACACCGTGGTCGTCGGGCTGCCTACCTACGTCGGTGGTCTGGGCGCGTTCAACAGTTACGGCGCATGCATGACGGGCATCACGCTCGATGACGAGGGGATGCGGATGGACCTGCTCGAGCAGGAGCTCGAGCGGATGCGAAAGCAGCGGTCGAAGCCGAAGTTCATCTACGTCGTGCCCGACTTCCAGAATCCGGCGGGCATCACGATGAAGGAGGAGCGTAGGCTCAAGCTCATCGAGCTGGCGAGGAAGTACGACGTCCTGATCGTGGAAGACAGCCCGTACAAGGAGCTGAGGTACGAGGGCGAGCATCAGAAGTCCATCTTCGCGCTCGACGGCACCGGCCACGTCATCGGCCTGCACACCTTCTCGAAGATCCTCTTCCCGGGAATGAGGCTGGGCTGGGTCATCGGCGACGAGGCCGTCATCCAGAAGATGGTCATCGCGAAACAGGCGACCGACCTCTGCACGCCGTCGTTCACGCAGGCGATAATCGCAGAGTTCGCGTCGCGCGGGCTGCTCAACAAGGTCATCGAGAAGGTCAAGGGCATCTATCAGAGAAAGCGCGAGCTGATGCTTACGGCGCTGGACGACCACATGCCCGACCTGCCCGGACTGTCGTGGACCAGACCCGACGGCGGGCTGTTCCTGTGGGTGCGGCTGCCCGACGGGTTCGACGCCGAGCAGCTTTTCTACGAGGCGGTCGAGAAGAACGTGGCCTTCGTCGTCGGAAGCGCTTTCCACTGCGACGGAGGCGGACAGAACGCGATGAGGCTCAACTTCTCGTATCCGACCGAAGACGACATAGTCGAGGGCGTCAAGAGGCTCGCGGGCGTCATCGCGGCCCACAGGGCCGCTCCCTCTGACGGTGCCGACGTTCTGATATCACCCTAGGGTTGGCGCGGCTCGTGCCGCCGGTGGATTGATCTCGCCGTTGGGCAAGGCGATTAGTTGTTTGAGAGTGTAACCGTAACCAGCAGGAAGGCACCGGATCACGAAACGGAGCACCACAGGAATGGCGGACAAGAAGGCAGATCTGGCTGGTCCCGGCATCAGCACGTATGAAGAGGTCGCGAAGATCCTACCGACCGACTACAGGCCGATCCTCAAGCCGATGGACAGGATGAAGGCGCTGTACGAGATCAAGCGCTACATCGAGGACGGCATGGCGAAAGAGCTGAACCTGCAGCTCGTGCAGGTCCCCCTCATCGTCGACAAGAACAGCGGCGTCAACGACTACCTCGACCGCGACGGCTCGCGCACGCCCGTGGAGTTCCCGGCGGGTCTGGGCCTCGACAAGCCCATCCAGACGCAGGTCGTGCAGGCGGCGACCAAGTGGAAGAGGATGGCGCTCGCGCAGTTCGACTGCGCCCCTGGCGAGGGGATCAACACCGACATGCGGGCGGTACGCAAGGACTACTTCCTCGACCACGACCACTCGAGCTACGTCGACCAGTGGGACTGGGAGAAGACCATCACGGCCGAGGACCGGAATCTCGACTACCTCAAGGACACGGTCAGGAAGATCTGGAAGGTCATCTACGGAGCGGGCAAGCGCGCGCAGGAGATGTACCCGGAGCTCAAGGACTCGCGCTATCCGGAGATCCCCGAGGAGCTCGAGTTCTTCCACGCGGAAGAGATCCTCGAGATGTACCCGGACCTCCCGCGCAAGCAGCGTGAGACCGCGATCCTGCAGGACCACCCGGCCATCTTCATCATCGGCATCGGCTGGGTCCTCGACGACGGCTACCCGCACGAGATGCGCGCAGCCGACTACGACGACTGGGTCACGGAGACTGTCGAGAAGAACGGCAAGATGATGCACGGCCTGAACGGCGACATTCTGGTCTGGAACCCCGTGACGAAGCGTCGTCACGAGCTGACCTCGATGGGCGTCAGGGTCACGAAGGAGACGATGAAGGTCCAGCTGGAGATGTCCGGCCAGCTAGACTTCCTGGAGCTCCCGTACCATCAGGCCATCCTCAACGACGAGATCCCGCTGTCAATAGGCGGCGGCATCGGCCAGGCGCGGACCTACATGTATCTCCTCCGCACCGCCCACCTGGGCGAGGTGACGGTCACGGTGTGGCCCGAGGAGCTGAAGAAGATCTGCGCGGAGCGCAACATCATCGTTCTAGAGTAGAGGCCTCGCTTTCGCGGGGCCTAAGAAGGGCCCGCGGATAGGGGGTTGCTGGACTGAGGGACCATCCGCGGCGGAACTGGCCGAGGGATGGTCCCTCGATTATGTTGCTCGAGTGTTTGTGTGCTATAGTCGGCGGCCCGGGCGTGGGGACGATCCTCTCGCCCTGCGCCCCCGCACGAACGGAGTTCCTTGAAGATGGCAAGCGATCACAGGATCCTCGCGGTCAATCCGGGCGGGATGACCACCCGCATAGCGGTCTACGTGGGTGAGGGGCGCGCCTTCGAGGCGACGATCGAGCATCCCCGGGACGAGATCGATGCGCTCTGCCCGCCGGACGCGCCGCTCGAGTACGCCTGCCAGCTCGACTACCGGAAGGAAGCCATCGAGCGCGCGCTGGAGGAAGGCGGGCAGACCGAGGAGCCGTTCGACGCCATCGTCGGCAGGGGAGGGCTCCTGCGCTCAATACCCTCCGGGACCTACGACGTAAACGAACTCCTGCTCGAGGACGCGCGGGCGGGATTCCAGGGGCAGCACGCCTCCAATCTCGGGGCTCTCCTCGCGGACGCACTCGTGCGCGACCTCGGCGGCCGGGCCTTCATCGTGGACCCGGTCTCCGTGGACGAGTTCGACCCGCTCGCCCGCTACTCGGGTCACAGGGACATCGAGCGGAAGAGCCTGGGCCACGCCCTCAATACGAAGGCGACCGCACGGAAGGCCGCGAAGCTGCTCGGCCGGCCGCTTGCGGAGGTCAACCTCATCATCGCGCACCTCGGGAGCGGGATCTCGATCACGCCGATCCGCGAGGGGCGCATGGTCGACGTCAACAACGCGGCCTCGGGTGGCCCCTTTTCACCGGAGCGCTCGGGCGGGCTTCCTCTGATAGAGATGCTCGACTACATGAAGCGCGAGGGCGTCGCAATCGAGCGGATGCAGCGCATCATCCTCCGCGAGAGCGGCCTCACGTCCTACATGGGTACGAACGACTTCCGCTCAGTCGCCGACCGGGCCAGGGGCGGCGACGCCGAGGCGCTCGAGGTCGTCGAGGCGATGGCGTACCAGATAGCGAAGGAGATCGCCGGTATGGCCTCCGTACTCAAGGGTGGGGTCGACGCGGTAGTCTACACGGGCTCGATGGCGCACTCCGACTACCTCGTCGGTCTCGTCGACGAGCGCGTCTCCTTCATCGGTGAGAAGATGGTCCTTCCGGGCGAGAACGAACTCGAGTCGCTGGCAATGGGCGCGCTCGAGGTGCTCGAGGGCAGGGAAGACGCAAAGGAGTATCCTAACGGCTAGCGGCCGCATCGCGCGGCGCGAACCGCGCCGCACGAGACGGGCACACCGGCGGCCCCGCGCCGCCTCGAAAGGGAACACATGACTCCTACTAACGGCCAGGCGCCGCCCAGGAGCTTCGACGAACTCACGGAGAAGGCGCTCGACCTCGGGCGCAGGAACGGCAAGGCGAGGCTGGGTCTGGCGGCGGCATGGGACCCCGTTGCGCTCGCGGCCATGCAGGACGCCTGTGAGCACGACCTGGTCGAGCCGGTGCTGGTCGGTGACAGGCGCGCCATCGAGAAGGCCGCCGCCGACGCCGGCGTCGATGTCTCCGGGTGGGAGCTGATGGAGGCGGAGGGCGACGTCGCCTCCGCGCGCAAGGCCGTCGAGCTCGTGCAAGAGGGGAAGGTCGACTTCCTGATGAAGGGGAAGGTCAACACGGCCGACGTGATGCGCGCGGCGCTTGACAAGGAGACCGGCATCCGGGCCGGCAAGCTCATGAGCCATATCGCCGTCATGTGGACCCCGACGTTCGGCCGGCTCTTGTGCATGTCGGACGGGGGTATCGTGCCGATGCCGACGCTCGAGCAGAAGGCCGACATCATCCGGAACGCGGTCGACGCGATGCACAAGATGGGGTGGGAACTCCCGAAGGTCGCCGTCGTCGGCGCGCTCGAGAAGGTCAACCCCGCGCTGCCGCACACGGTCGACGCCGCGGAACTCGCCGCGATGAACGAGCGCGGCGAGATCACGGGCTGCATCGTCGACGGCCCGTTCGGGTTCGACAACGCCATCAGCGAGGTCGCCGCGAAGCGCAAGGGCGTCGACAGGCCCATCGCGGGCAAGGCCGACCTGGTCGTCTTCGGCGACATCGATGTAGGCAACGTCTTCTTCAAAGCGATGAGCTTCATGACGGACGTAGCGAAGACGGCCGGCGTGCTCATCGGCTCGCAGGTGCCCATCGTGATGCCGTCCCGCGCCGACGGGCCGGAGACGAAGCGGAACTCGATAGTGGTGGGAACGGTCATCGCGCACGCCGGACGGGCGTAGCGCAAGCCCGGGCCGACGCCCGGGACGGCGAGGCAGGGCCCCGTGGCGAGGCCGCCTGACGGGGGCGCGTAAGCGCCCGCGGTAGCGAGAGTGGCGGAACTGGTAGACGCGCTGGATTTAGGATCCAGTAGGGAAACCTGTAGGGGTTCGAGTCCCCTCTCTCGCACCATGACAGAGTCCGTCTTCTGCGGAGGGCGGCGCCCGCATCGGGCATGTTTCGTGCATAACACACCAAGGAGCTGTGATGCTTGTTCGCGTGGAAGAACTCGAGGGGTGGAAGAGGAAGCTCGTCATAGGTCTCTCGGAGGCCGACGTCATTGCCAAGGCCAGGGAGCTGCTTGAGGAGGTCGCGAAGAGCGCGACCGCGCCTGGCTTCCGCAAGGGCAAGGTCCCTCCGGAGATGCTCGAGAAGACGCACGGTGACGCTACGCGCGCCGAGGCGCTGCGGATGCTGGCGGGCAGGGCCTACGCCGAAGCCGTGAGGGAATCAGGTATTCACCCGATCTGCGACCCCGTGGTCGAGCTGGACGATGAGGTCAAGGACGGGCAGTTCACACTGACGGCGACCGTGGAGGTCAAGCCGGAGGTCGAGCTCAAGGAGTACGAAGACCTCGAGTTCACGGAGCGCGTTCCAGTCGTCTCGAACGAGGACGTCGAGACGTACATAGAGAAGCTCAGAGAGGAGAGGGCGGAGCTCCTTCAGGTGACCCGTCCTGCCGCCGCGGGCGACATAGTCATCCTCGACTACGAGGCCATCGGTGACGACGGCAGCGCCATCGAGAACTCGAAGTCGGAGGACTACATCTGCGAGCTGGGGCGTGAGATGGTCCCGCCCGAGATCGAGGAGGCTCTTGTCGGCTCGAGCCCGGGCGACGAGCTGACGGCGACCGTCCACTACCCCGACGATTTCAGGGTAGAGGAACTGGCCGGGAAGGACATCGCGTTCCGCGTGGCGCTCAAGGACGTGCGCCAGAAGCGGCTCCCTGCCGTCGACGACGATTTCGCGAAGGCCTGCGGTCCCTTCGAGACGCTGCTGGACCTGAGGGTGCGCGTCAGGGACACGCTCGAGGGACGGGCGAAGGCCTGGGCGCGAAACCGTCTCGAGGAGGAGATCGTCAAGGAGATCATCGAGCGGAACCCGTTCACGCTCCCCGAGTGTCTGGTCGAGGACCGCATCAGGCAGACGTTCTGGCGCGCGACGCAGCGGGAGATCGCTGCCGCCGGACAGGACACGACGAAGCCGGGTGAGGAGCCCGAGGGTCCGCCGTCCGACCTCGAGGTGCCGGAGGATTACGCCAAGGTCTACCGGCCCGTCATCGAGCACCAGCTCAAGGCGGGGCTCATCCTCGGTAAGATCGCGGAGAAGCACGGGACCGAGGTGACCAAGGAGGACATCGAGAAGCGCGTCGGACAGATAGCGGAGGCGCAGGGTCGGAAGCAGGACGAGCTTCTTGAGGACCTCGCCGGTACGGACGCGCTGTCACAGCTCGAGGACGAGCTTTGGCTCGAGAAGGTGCACGAGTTCCTCGTCGGCGTGTCGAAGATCACGACGGAGGAGTTCACGCCGACGGAAGAGGAGAAGACAGGGAGCGCCGCGCCCGAGGGTGGGGCGGCTCAGGCCGACGAGTAGCGGGACCGAGATCACACCAGGGAACCGAAACACCACACGGGGACAAGAACGCGGGGTGGCTCACATGGGACTTACGCCGTTCGTGATCGAGCAGACGCGCACCGGGGAGAGGTCGTACGACATCTTCTCGAGGCTTCTGCGAGACAACATAGTCTTCATCGGCGTGCCGATCGACGACAAGGTCGCCAACATAGTGATCGCGGAGCTTCTCTTCCTTGAGGCCCAGGACCCCGATCGCGACATCTTCCTCTACATCAACAGCCCGGGCGGCTACGTCGCCTCCGGGCTCGCGATCTACGACACCATCCAGTACATCCGGCCCGACGTGCACACCATCTGCATGGGGCAGGCGGCCAGCATGGCCGCGGTGCTTCTCTGCGCTGGCGCGAAGGGCAAGCGCTCGGCGCTCCCGCACGCGCGCGTGATGATCCACCAGCCGATGGGCGGCAGCGAGGGGCAGGCTAGCGACATCGAGATCTACGCGAAGGAGATCGTCCTGATGCGCGAGCGCCTGAACAAGATCATCTCCGAGCACACGGGTCAGACGCTCAAGAAGGTTGAGAAGGACACCGACCGCAACTTCTTCATGTCGTCCGAGGAGGCCCTGGAGTACGGGATCATCGACCAGGTGATCACGCGCAAGCAGGAGGTCGACAAGGAGAAGAAGGAGTAGCGAGAGCGGGGTCGTTGACGCGTACTCACGCGCTGCTGCTGGCCGTCGCGGGCCGCAGCGCGCCCGTCGGGCAGCCTCTTGCGGCGACTCGGGGGCAGGTTATATTGGGCGATTGCGGGACGAGTAGCTGGCGCCCCGCGCGTGCACAACAGAAGGACGCGTCACCGGTGAGAGCCGGCGCGCCTGACGCTCGATACCGGAAGTCCACACGGGAGAACAGATGCTTCGCATAGAGCACGACGACGAGACCATCGAGTTCAGCGAGAAGCTGCCGATCGTGCCGCTAAGGGACCTCGTTCTCTTTCCGAGGATGATAGTACCCCTGCTGGTCGGGCGGCCGCGCTCGGTCAGCGCGCTCGAAGAAGTGATGCACGGCGACAAGATCATGTTCGTCGTGACACAGAAGGACGTCGAGACGCACGAGCCCGAGCCCGACGACCTCTACCGCGTGGGGACGGTGGTCAGGGTCCTCCAGCTCCTTCGCCTTCCCGACGGGACAATGAAGGTCCTGGTCGAGGGCCTGTCCAGAGCGGTGGTCAGACGGTTCATGAGGACCGAGGACTACCTGCAGGCCCGTCTCGAGCTTCGGGAGGACGAGTTCGACCGCACGGTCGAGACGGAGGCGCTCATGCGGAGCGTCGCCGGGCAGTTCGAGGAGTACGTGTCCCTCTCGCGGAAGATACCGCAGGAGGTCCTGGTCTCCGTGGTGAACATGGAGGACGTCACCAGGTTCGCAGACACCGTGGCCACGCACCTCTCGGGGAAGATAGAGGACAAGCAGCGCGTTCTCGAGGCCGAGGACGTTACGACGCGGCTCCGTATCCTCGCGCGCGCCCTCTCGGGCGAGCTCGAGATACTCAGGCTCGAGCGCAAGATCGAGAACCAGGTGCGCGAGCAGCTGCAGAAGAGCCAGAAGGAGTTCTACCTCCACCAGCAGATGAAGGCGATCCAGGAGGAGCTGGGGCAGGAGGGCGAGGGTACTCCGGAGGTCAGCGAGCTTCAGCAGGCGATCGAGGACGCTCACATGAGCGAGGAGGCCGAGAAGAAGGCCCTCGCGGAACTCGACCGCCTCAAGAAGATGTCGCCGATGTCGCCCGAGGCGACGGTCGTCCGCACATACATCGAGTGGATGACCGCGATGCCGTGGGACAAGCGGTCGAAGGACCGTGAGGACATCGTAGAGGTCGAGAACATCCTCGAAGAGGACCACTACGGTCTCAAGAAGCCGAAGGAGCGGATCCTCGAGTACCTCGCGGTCCTCAAGCTGACCGAGAAGGTCAAGGGCCCGATCATGTGCCTCGTAGGCCCCCCGGGCGTCGGCAAGACGTCGCTCGGTCGTTCGGTGGCGCGCGCTCTCGACCGCGAGTTCGTTCGTATCTCGCTCGGTGGCGTGCGTGACGAGGCGGAGATCCGTGGTCACAGGCGAACCTACATCGGGTCCATGCCCGGCCGCATCATCCAGGGCCTCAAGAAGGCCGGAACCAAGAACCCGGTCTTCCTGCTGGACGAGGTCGACAAGATGAGCTCCGACTTCCGGGGCGACCCGGCGTCGGCGCTCTTGGAGGTCCTCGACCCCGAGCAGAACTGCGCGTTCAACGACCACTACCTCGACGTCGACTTCGACCTGTCAGAGGTGATGTTCATCACGACGGCGAACGTGCTGCACACGATCCCTCCCGCGCTCGAGGACCGCATGGAGACCATCCGTCTCCCCGGGTACCTCCAGCACGAGAAGATACAGATCGCTAAGAAGTTCCTGGTGCCGAAGCAGCTCGAGGCCAACGGCCTCACGGACCTTGGTGTTTCGTTCACGCAGGGCTCCATCGTCCGCATCATCGAGGACTACACCCGCGAGGCGGGCGTCAGGAACCTCGAGCGTGAGATAGCGAACATCTGCCGCAAGATCGCGCGCGAGCACGCGGCCGGGAAGAAGCTGACGACGAAGGTCACGCCCGCCGCGGTCAAGAAGCACCTCGGCATGGCCCGCTTCCTGTCGCAGGAGGTCGAGACCGACAGCCGCGTGGGTGTCGCTACCGGCCTGGCCTGGACGAGCGTCGGCGGCGAGATTCTCACCGTCGAGGTTCTGACGATGAAGGGCGACGGCAACCTGACACTGACGGGGAAGCTCGGCGAGGTAATGCAGGAGTCCGCGAAGGCGGCGTTCTCCTACGCCAAGGCTCACGCGTCGGAGCTCGGCATCGACCAGGAGCATCTGGAGAACATCGACATCCACGTCCACGTGCCGGAGGGAGCGATCCCTAAGGACGGTCCGTCGGCGGGCATCGCTATGGCGACCGCTCTCATCTCGGCGCTGACGGGCAAGGCGACGCGGCCCGACGTGGCCATGACTGGCGAGATCACGCTCGGCGGCAAGGTGCTGCCCATAGGCGGGCTCAACGAGAAGGCCGTGGCCGCGCACCGCGCGAAGATCGAGACCCTGATCATCCCGCACAAGAACGAGAAGGACATGGCGGACCTTCCCAAGCAGGTGACGCGCGACATGAAGATCGAACTGGTCGACAGGCTCGACCAGGTGCTCGCGCTCGCCTTCGAGGGATGGGAACCGAGCGAGGCCAAACCGGAACGCACCGGTGAATCGCGCCCCGAGGCTCCCATGGCACCGCCCGCAGCACACTAGCAGCAGCAGACAGGCGACCAGAGGCCCCGCGGGCGCAAGCCCCGGGGCCCTTTTCTTGTACGCGGGTCGGGGGATAAGCTGGTACACTGGTCGTCTGCCACACTCAGGGCGGGACGGGCCCGGCCCGGTCCCGCGCACCGAGCACCGGAGACGACGATGCAGCGCATCCAGACAGCCGAGTTCATGCTGGGCGCAGCGAGCCTCAAGCAGCTACCGAGGCAGGGGCTGCCTGAGATCGCGCTGGCCGGACGTTCGAACGTCGGCAAGTCGTCGATGCTCAACAGGATCACCGGGCGGAGGAAGCTCGCACGCATCTCACGGACGCCCGGGAAGACGCGTGAGTTGAACCTCTACAAGATCGACGAGAAGATGATCGTCGTCGACCTGCCCGGCTACGGGTTCGCCAAGGTCCCGGACAAAGTCAGGCTCAAGTGGGGAGAGCTGGTCGAGGGATACCTGAACTCCAGGGAAGAGCTCAGGGCGGTCGTCCAGCTGGTCGACTCGCGGCACGCGCCGACCGCGGACGACGTTCAGATGCACGAGTGGATAAGGCACTACAAGGTGCCGGCGTTGATTGCCGTCACCAAGGTTGATAAGATAGCGCGAGGGAAGCGCGCCGCCGCGCTCAGAACGGTCAGGGAGCTGTTGGAGCCCACGGAGGGCACCCCGGTGGTCTTCTTCTCCGCAGAGACGGGGGAGGGGGCGAACGAGCTGCTGGGCTGGATGCGCGAGGCGGCGGGACTGAAGTAGTTCTTCGGTGTGTGCCGGGATGGCCGGACGCGCCACAGGAGGCTTGAGATGAAGTCGAAGCTCTTCACTCCGGGTCCCACGAAGGTTCCGGGAGCGGTGCTCTCGGCCGTCGGGAAGCAGGTGCTCCACCACAGAACGCCCGAGTTCTCGGAGAAGGTCAGGCACGTCCAGGACGAGCTGGGACGTCTGCTCCAGACCCACAACGACACGTTGCTCTTCACGTGTTCCGGAACTGGGATGATGGAGGCCGCGGTAGCGAATCTGCTCTCGCGCGGCGACAAGGCCATCTGCGTCAACAACGGCGTGTTCGGGGACCGGTGGGTTCAGATCTGTCAAGCATACGGCGTGGAGGCCATAGACGTTGGGGTGGAGTGGGGGAAGAGCATCTCAGCGGAAGAGCTCAAGAGCGTGGCGTCAGCGCATCCCGACGCGAAGGCCGTCTTCGTCATACACAGCGAGACGTCGACCGGGGCGCTGAACGACATCAAAGCGCTCGCCGAGGTCCTCAGGGAGCACGAAGCCGTGATGGTCGTCGACGCCACATCGAGCGTCGGCTGCCACGAGATCCGCATGGACGAGTGGGGCATCGACGTCGTGGTGGCTGGTACGCAGAAGGCGCTGATGACGCCGCCGGGGCTCTCGTTCGTCGCGCTCAACGGCAAGGCCTGGGCCGCGGTGTCCGTTTCGGACCTGCCGGCCTACTACTTCGACTTCACGACCACGTGGAAGAGGCTTCAGCGCAAGGGGCAGACTCCCTTCACTACCGCCGTGTCGCTGGTCTACGGCCTCGAGGTAGCGCTCGAGATGATGGAGACGGAGGGGTGGGACAATGTATACAGGCGTCACGCCCGGATGGGCGAGGCGACCCGGGCGGCGGTGAAGGAGCTTGGATTCGGCATCCTGCCCGAGCACCCGGTGAACGGTGTGACCGTCGTCACCTGTCCGGACGGCGTGGATGCGAACAAGATCGTGCGCGTCATGGACGACGAGTTCGGCGTGCGGATCGCGGGCGGTCAGGCGCACCTGTCTGGCAAGGTCTTCCGCATCGGTCACATGGGTGGCATCCGGGAGCGGGATCTTGCGATGGTCATCGGTGCGCTCGAGCGCGCTGCGGCGAGCATCGGTCACAAGTGCGAGCCGGGGGCGGGCCTTGCTGCGCTGCAGAGGGTGCTGCTGGAGCCGTAGGCTCGTTGGAGCGCGGGCGGGGCGAGAGCCGCGGGTCCCGAACGAGGCAAGGGCCGTTAGCTCAGTTGGTAGAGCACCTGCCTTTTAAGCAGGGAGTCGCTGGTTCGAGACCAGCACGGCCCACCACCATCACGGCTGCGCGGCGTTCGGCCGCTGCGAGCTGAGAAGCGGAGGCTACTGTGAGCGAGGGAACGTACGACTACTGCCCGTCCTGCGGCATGCCGCTCGACCACCCCGACGCCAAGGGCCTGTCGGAGCACTACTGCAAGCACTGCACCGACGAAGGCGGCGAGCTCAAGTCGCGCGATGAGATCAAAGAGGGGATGGCCGGCTTCCTGATGCAGTGGCAGCACATCGACAGGGAGACCGCCCTGAAGCGCGCCGAGCACTACATGAAGGCCATGCCGGAGTGGGCGGAGGACTAGACGGCCCTCCGTGAGCCTCAAGCGTGAGCGCCGCGCTCGAGCGTCATGGCGCCACCGGCAGGACATACGCGTCCCCATCGTCTAGGGGTTTAGGACACCGCCCTTTCACGGCGGCAACACGGGTTCGAATCCCGTTGGGGACGCCACAAACAGACAGGGCCCGCATCGCGGGCCCTGTCTGTTTGTGCCCCGGATGGGCGCAGCGGAACCGTTGGGTTCGACTGCCATGCGCGCCGGATGGCGCGCCCTCACAGACGAGGCCGCGCAGCGGCCATTCCACAGGCAGGGGTGGCGCGGGCGCTTGCGCCCGGCGCCAGCCAATCCCGTTGGGGACGCCACAAAGAGAGAGACCGGCCCAAGGCCGGTCTCTCTGTTCGTCGCCTTAGTGTGGCTACTCCGCACCTGTTGGGAACGATCGGCAGAGTGCTCTGTTGCCTACCGGAGCAGTACCGTCTTGCCCGTTCTGGTGCCGTCCTTCGTCCGCAGGACGACGAAGTACACGCCGGAGGCCGCCCGTCGACCGTCTTCCGTCATACCGTCCCAGCGCTCCGAGTGGGTCCCCGCGGGAAGCTCCGTGCTCAGGAGCGACCTCACCTTCCTGCCGGACACGTCGAAGACCTCAAGCGTGACGGACTCCGTTGCGACCAGCGCGAACTCGATCGTAACGGTTGGATTGGCGGGATTCGGGTGGATGGCGAGTGCGCTCACGCGCTCGCTACCAAGACCGTCCGGCTCGTCCACACCGACCGCGCCCTCGAGGCAGATTTCGTAGATCCTGCTGTAGCCGTTGTCGGCTACCCACAGCCGCCTTCCCTCGGGGTCGATCTCCAGACAGCAGTGCAGTAGGTCCGAGAATCCATCAGCGACCTTCGTGACGTCCCACGCACCGGGCTCTATGCGGTATATGCACGCGCTGTCGTTGCTCGCCGCATAGAGGTCACCGTTCTCAGTGTCGCAGACGATGCTGAGGACCGAGCCCAGGTCCGCGTAGGGCTGGAACCCGGGCGCGGCCTGTACGAGGCCGCCGCTGGGGCCTATCTTGTAGATGTTGGTCCCGTCAAGGGCGTCCATCGTGTAGACGAGCGTGTCGGTCGTGGCTGTCAGATCAAAGAAGTCAACGGTGCCCGGGTCGGGCACGAGGAGCAGCTCGCCCTCCGGCACCGTGGGGGAGAACGTCCAGAACTGGTCCGCGCCTCCGCTGCCACGGTCGCTCACGATGAAGTCACCCTCGGTGACGTTGGGCCCGTTGAAGCCCGGTGGAGCGACCGTCATACCCCAGGGATCGTCATCCCCGCCGTGGAAGTCGGAAACCCACACGCTGGACACGCCCGCAGGCGTGAGCCTGTGAACGTCCCCAGCGTAGTCCTCGCTGACGAACGCGTTGCCGTCGCAATCGAACTGCACATCCGCGGGACGGTCATACGAGTGCTGCAGGACGCCCGGGTTCGGACCCGACGCTGTATAGAGCCCGCCGCCCGAGCCGACCGCTGCCCTTACGGTGCTGTAGAGCACGCCGTTCACGGGGCTCCGGGCTACGGCGCGGCACTCGACGAAGCTGTGATACCCGCACTTCTCCCAGGCCGGGTCGTGCAGGGCGACGGGATCGTCTACGTCCGGACATGTCGAGACCAGTCGTCCGACGTTGTCGAACCCGATGTCGTCGGTCCCGCTGAAGTACTCCAGGTCTATGCGGAGCTCAGTGACGTCCGAGAGAAGCCCGGTCCAGGTCCCCGAATCGAGCTGCCAGACAGACGAGTCTATCGGGTAGGTGAAGGTCTTCCACACGCGCTTGGCGGTCGGTAGCTCCGATGGGTCCAGAGACACGTGGGCGACTCCGCCCGGACCGGAGAGCCGCACGAACTCGGCGGAGCCGCCGTTGGTCCCGCTTCCGCTGATCACCCGGATGTCGATAGTGAACAGGCCCGAGCCGTCCAGCGGGGTCCATTCCCCGAGGAACCTCGATGGAGCGAATCCGTATGAGTTGTAGGAGCCTGAGTCGTCCACATGGCAGTAGCCGCCGCCGTTCCCGTAGTTGCCTGGATTCGACACCCCTCCCGTACCGGAGAAGCTCCAGTCCCCTGTGTCCGATCCCGAAAAGGTCTCCGCTACGCAGTCGTACCACACGTAGCCCGGCGTGAACGACAGGCCGACGTTGTCCAGCCTGACGTCCTCGCTGCCGTTGATGAACTCGCCCATGATTCGTAGCGAGCGCACGTCCGATACGAGTCCCGCCCACGTGCCTTCCTCCATCGACCAATCGAGCGAGTCAAGGGACACCGCGTAGGTGTTCCAGACGTCCTCGACAGGGAAGTACGCCGCACCACTCAGAGCGAAGGCGATCCCACCTGGGCCGGAAATCCTGAAGATGTACTCGGGGTCTATCGAGCCCCCGCTGCCCCGGTGCAGAAAGATGTCCGCAGTGATGCTGTCCGAGTGATCCGCCGCGCTCCAGTCCCCGAGGTAGATCGACGGTGCGATGATCTAGTTCATGTCGCCTACGGCCCAGTCGTTGACCGCCAGGCAGCCGCCGGGATTCCCTGTCGCGTCCTCCCAGGCGGCGCTGTTGTCTCCGGTCACCGTCCATTCCTCCAGGTCGGTGTCGAAGGACGTGTTCAGTTGGGCATTGGCAGGTGTAGCAACGAGTGCTGCGCACGCCAGACACGTGATGATCGCTGCTGTCCAGAGTCTCATCTCTCACCCCCTGAGAACTGAGCGCCACGAGGTGGGAATCGCGGAGGCAGGCGCCATCGGTCTTATCTGAGTTATGCTCAGTCTATGTTCTCAGGAGTCACTCTGTCAAGAGGCCCTCCCAAGGAGCGTGATTCGTTGGCGCACAGGTCCCTGACGACAGACAGGTTGCGGGTCCCGGGACTTGACTCGGGGCAAGGGGAGAGTCCGTCGGTCGACTTCAGGTCCATCTTGCGGATGACCCGCTCAGGCACGGGTGGTGAGGCACCCGTGCATGTCGCCAGCCCATCCCGTTGGCGAGACCACAAGCAAAGAGGGCCCGCAACGCGGGCCCTCTTGAGTCCATCGGAATGGGCCTCCCGGGGAACAGGGAGTGCCTCGTTCCTTACTTCAGCAGCAGCATCTTCCTGGCCTCTGAGAACGAAGGGGCCTCCAACTGATAGATGTACGTTCCGCTGGCCACGAGGTGGCCGGCGTCGCTCCGGCCGTCCCAGACCACGGCTCTCTCGCCGGAAGGCTCGTAGCCGTCCACGAGAGTCCTGACGAGCTTGCCCGAGACATCGTAGATGCGCAGCGACACATTAGCCCCGCCGCTGGGAACCGTGAACGCGATCTCGGTGACGGGGTTGAACGGGTTCGGGGCGTTCTGCTTCAGCCTGAACGAACCGGCGACCTGCGGATCCTCCGTCCTGTCCTCGGTGCCAAGGTCGGCGAGGAACGCCGGGGTCTCGAGCGGGCAGTCGAAGGTAGGATCAACCGCACAGCGGTAGAAGGTCCGGAAGCCCGCGATTGCCTCGTCGAGTCCGGGGATGCCGATCATGATGTCGCCCTCGGTGTAGTAGTCACGCGAGTAGTAGACGCGCGTGCTCCAGGGGCGGAACTTGACGATCGACATGCCCTTGGCGCTGAACGGAACGCCACCGAAGTCGCCTGCCATCGTCCAGGTTGCGGTGTAGATGCCCTTCACGAGGCTCTCGTCCTCGACGGTGGTGATCAGGTTCGGCGAGTTGCCGAAGAGACGGCCGAGGAACTCCACCATCGTATCGAATCCGTAGATGTCGACGATCGGATCGTGGTACTCGATCTCCGCGTCGTAGTACTGCAGCAGCGACTGCCAGTTCCCGGGGTTGATCTCCACGAGAGACCTTCCGACCTCCATCCGCCTCCGGCGGAGCCAGAACAGGCCTCGCTCCCGGGCATCGGCATCGTCAGGGCTGAGGGCGGGAGTCGCCAGGTCGATCTTCGACGCCGCGCTGGCCTCCTCGCGAACCAGCGGGCAGTCGAAGGTGGGGTCCACGGAGCAACGATAGAAGGTCCGGAAGCCGATGGCCGCCTCGTCCAGGCCGGGGATGTTGATCATGATGTCGTTCTCGGAGTAGTAGTCCCGCTGGTAGTGAACCCTCGTGCTCCAGCGTCGGAACTTGATGATCGAGATCCCCTTTGCGCTGTACGGAACGCCGCTGAACTGGCCGACCATCGTCCACGTCGCCGTGTACACGCCGCCGATCAGAGTCTCGTCCTCGATGGTCGTGACGAGGTCGGGCGAGCTCCCGAAAAGCCGACCGAGGAACTCGGTCATCTGGTCCTTGCCGTAGATGTCAACGATCGGGTCGTGATACTCGATGTCGTTCGTGTAGTAGGGGAGCACCGACGGCCAGTTCGTTGACTGCACCTCGATTAGCGCACGACCGATCTCCATCCTGTTCCTGTGGAGCCGGCCCAGCCTGGAGTCGGAGGCTCCGGCCAGGGCGGGGACGAAGAGCGTCGCCATCACTGCGACGATCACAGACGCCGAAACGAGCTTCTTCACTTCGACCTCCTGGTGTGGTGTGGCCCTGGTAGCCGCTTCAGGGCCGCGGGTGGAACACGTGGCACCGCTGCCGGGGTAGCCACACTCCTCAAACCGCAGAAGGCGTGTTCGCCACTCCGTACGGATGCCTGGGATGCTCTTGCAACCTACGATACTAGTGAGATGAAGACGGAGCACTGGGGTTTCACAATGTGAGTGGAGTCCGCCGCGTGCTGCATCGGTTCTACAAGGGCCTTGAGGCAGCACTCAGGCTCCCGGGGCGACCCCGGCGCGATGATCCCGGAGTGCGCGCGCGACACGCTCGTGTTCACGTTCGGCCGACCAGAGGGCGCCGAGAGTGTCAAGCTTGTGATGTCGGGTGGGCACAGCGCGTGGGCGCTGGGGCTCGAAGGCGACAAGCTGCACGCAGTTCTTGCAATGCGATGTCGTTTGTGGTATTCTTCGGGTCGACCTAAATACCATTCCAATGCAGTTCCCCACGACACCCGCTCAGGGGGGCGACATCCAGGCCTAACTGCTAAGGGCCGGTCGAAGTGAGCGAAGCGGGCGAGGCGTGCATCACGTGCGCCCTCGCCGCGGCGCTCCGATGGCCCGAGGGGCGTAGATGCCCCCGAGCAGGGAGGTGAGAAGATGTCGGTCCTTTTCCGCACCAAGCTGACAGCCTCGTTGATGCTCCTCTGCCTCGCCGGAGCCGCAGTAGCTTCGGGACCCGCAACAGACATCGCGTACCATCCGGACTCCGTCACGCTGGCCCCTCGCGGCGCCTACTCGCGCGTCGAGCTTCCCGAGACGCGCGCGATGAAGTTGCCGGGCAAGCCGGCTCTGCCGGTCAGGTACCTGCAGTTCGTCATCCCGCCAGACGCGCGCGTGCAGGACGTCACATTTGGCCTGGACGAGGTGGAGCTGCCGGGCGTGCACCGCGTGTTCCCCGCCCAGGTCGAGGTGCCGGCGGGGGAGACCCCTCAGTGGACGGACGAGGACCAGGCGGTCTACGGCAGCGACGAGCCGTTCCCGCCGGTCCGCGCCGAGTTTCTTGGCGACGGATACCTCGGGGGCTACCACATCGCCACGGTCGCCGTCTACCCGCTGCAGTATCTCCCGAGGAGCGGACGGCTTTTCCTGGCGACGGATATCGACGTGGACCTTGTGCTCGTCCCGGGTCCGAGCAGAGCCCAGGCGCGCAGGCGCCTGAGCCCGGACTCGGCGGAGCTCTACGGAAGACTGGTCTCCGGGATCGTCGAGAACCCCGAGGACGTGCCGGCGCATCTGCCCGGTGTGGAAGTGGCCGACGAAGCCGGGGCCGGCGGGTTCCAGCCACGTTACACACCGTCTCTCGAGGGCAGTACCGTCGACTACGTGATCATCACGAGCGAGGAGTTCGTGCCCTACTTCGAGCCCTTGGCCGACTGGAAGACGCGGAAGGGCGTGCGGACCGCTATCAGGACCGTCTCGTGGATAGAGGCCAACTACTTGGGCGGCTCCGACACCGCCGAGCGTATCAGGTTCTTCATCCAGGACGCCTACGGGTCCTGGGGCACGACGTACGTGCTCATCGGGGGCGACACGAACATCGTTCCGGTTCGACTGGCCTGGTCCGACTACTACGGAGGGTGGGAGGTCGCGACCGACCTCTACTACAGCGACCTCGATGGCAACTGGGACCTGGACGGCGACAGCAGGTTCGCGGAGAGCTACGCGGGGGTCGGCTCACCAGGCGACAGCGTCGACCTCTACCCGGACGTCTTCGTCGGTCGGGCGCCGGCCGCAACGGCCCTCGAGGCCGAGACCTTCGTCGACAAGATCCTGGCCTACGAAATGGCGCCGGACGGGCTCTTCGCCGAAAGGAACCTGTACATGGCGGAGGTCCTCTTCCCGTACGACTGGCAGCCCGGAGAGCTCGTCAGTACGGACGGTGCACAGCACGTGGTTGAGCCGGTGCTGCCGCTCATCTACCCGAACATCGACGTAGTGCGCCTCTATCAGAACTACGAGAACTACCCGGGCTCTTATCCCCTGTCGGCCGACGCCGCCATCGACTCGCTCAACCGCGGCTACAACATCAACGCGCACGTCGGACACGGCAACAAGGACATTCTGAGGGCCGGCTGGAACGACTATATCTCAGTGCAGGACGTCGACGCTCTCGCCAACGGGCTGGGCAGCTCAGGGTTCCTGTGGATGCTCAACTGCTCGACCACCGCCATCGACTTCGACTGCATATCGGAGCACTTCATGAACAACCCCGGCGGTGGGAGCAGCTACCTGTACGGGCCGACCAGGTTCTGTTTTCCGACGACGCTCGAGGAGTACTTCTACACGTGGCACGAGCTCATGTACGGCGGGGTCGAGAGAGCGGGCACGGTGTGCGCGCTGACGAAGGTCCCCTACGTGGCGGAGTCCGTTTGGGACAACACGGACCGCTGGACCCAGATGAGCTACCTCCTGCTGGGAGATCCCGAGTCGCGTCTGTGGACGGCGCGCCCGCAGACCATGCTGGCCATCGCGGATTCCATGGTCCCGCTGGGGCCTACGGCCCTGACGGTGACGGTCCTGGACTCGGCCGCGGTCGACAGCGCTCTCGTGTGCGTCGAAAAGGGCGACGAGGTCTACGCGACCGCCCTCACGGACGCGTCCGGACAGGCGCTGCTGACGTTCACGCCGGCGACCGCGGGGACACTGAACGTCACGGTCACGGCGAGGAACCACTACCCCTTCGAGGGCGCTGTGGTCGTGACACCGGCGGCGGAGGCCCATCTGACACTCGGCTCGGCGAGCATCGACGACGACGCTGCAGGAGGCAGCGACGGCAACGGCAACGCCCGACCGGAGGCCGGCGAGACGGTCGAGATGGACGTGGTCGTCGCCAACGCCGGACTCGCCGACGCCCTCGGAGTGACGGCAACGCTCTCCGCGTCGGACCCCTGCGTGACAGTGGCGGACGGCGTCGAGACGCTCGGTGTAGTCGCCGCATCCGGGCAGGTCTCGTCGGCGGCCGCGTTCAGCGTCGCCATCGCCGACACCGCGCCCAACGACCTCGACGTTCTGCTCACGCTCGGCCTGAGCGACACCGCCGGAGGGAGCTGGACGGACGAGTACACGATGCGCGTCTTCCGCCCCTGCCTGGTCCAGCTTCACAACGACTACGACGACGGCGGGGACGGCGTCCCGGACGTCGGAGACACGGTGCGAATCGCGGTGGAGATCCTCAACGAGGGCAACGGGGATGCGGACCTCGTCACAGGCGTCCTTCGCTACCCGAACGCGCAGGTGGCGATCGTCGACAGCACGGAGACCTGGGGCGACATACGGGCAGGGGAGTCGGCGGCAGGTCAGGACCACTTCGTCGTGGTGGTCGACTCGACCATGACCGCCAGGTTCGTACTTGATCTCTCCGACGAGGACGGGAAGGTCTGGTCCGGCCGCTTCGACGTGGCGCCGCCGGAGCAGCCGACGGCGCTGGACGGACGGGCGAAGGCGACGACCATCTTCCTGACCTGGGACCCCGCGGAGGAACCAGACCTCTGGGGTTACAACGTGTACAGGACGGACGACTCCCTCGGCGCGTTCCAGAAGGTCAACAGCGCTGTCGTAGAGCGGATCGCCTACTACGAGGACAAGGGTCTTGCCGAGGAGCAGCCTTACTACTACCGCGTGACGGCGGTCGACTCCTCCGGCAACGAGGGGCCACAGTCGGAGACGCTCTGGATAAGCACGAACCCGGCTGCCCAGTTCGGATGGCCGCTGCTGGGTGGAGAGGCAATGTACGGGACGCCCGCCCTCGTCGACGTGGACGGGGACGACGACCTGGAGGTCCTTGTCGGGTCGGGGGAGATCTACGGGTGGCATCACAACGGCGTCGAGATAACGGACGGCGACGGCGATCCCCGGACCGAGGGCATCCTGGCGGACGAGGGGACCGGAGGGTACCGTTCCTCGATCGCGATCGGAGAGCTGGACGGCGACCCGGGGCTCGAGATAGTGGGAGCCGCGTGGGGCGACGTCGGAGAGGTGGACCCTCTCTACGAGATCTGGGCGTGGAATGCCGAGGACGGGACCGTGGTCAACTCCGGCGGTAGGGCGTGGCCGTTGACCACACCGCGGTTCTGCTGGGCCACTCCCGCCCTCGTGGACCTGAACCACGACGGACTCGACGACATCGTCGTCGTCTGTGCGGACGGATGGATCTACGCGTGGTATGCAAGTGGCGCCCCGGTCGTGGAAGCCGACGGTCGGTTCGCGTATCTCGGCGCCGCCTGGTCGTACGGCTCGCCGCTCGCGGTCGATCTGGACCAGTCGGGCGACGTGGAGATCCTCGCTCCGGGTAGGGACGGCTACCTCTACTGCTTCAACCCGGACGCCACGGCCCAGCCCGGCTGGCCGGTCTCTCTCGGCAGCCTCGCGGTCAGCTCGCCGTGCGCGGGTGACGTCGACAACGACGGCGACATAGAGGTCGTCGCGACGGACAACAGTACCAACCGGGTCTTCGTGATCGACGCCGGAGGGGAGGTCCTACCGAACTGGCCCAAGACAGTCGTGCAGGACGGTGACTTCCCGCCCTCGCCAACGCTCGCCGACCTCGACGGCAACGGCGACCTTGAGATCATCCAGCCAGGTTCCAACGGGCTGATGCACGTGTTCACCTGGCAGGGCGACTACCTGAGCGGATGGCCAAGGAGCATGGGCGACGACTGTCGCTCCAGCGCGGCTGTGGCGGACGTCGGGGGGACATCCGGACTGGAGATAATCGTGGGATGCGACAACGGTAAGGTCTACGCCTACGACATCGCTGGTGAACTCGTTGCCGGGTGGCCGATACAGCTCGACGACGCCGTGATCTCAACGCCGACCATTGGTGACCTCGACCTCGACGGAGACAACGAGGTGGTCGTGTCGGGCCTGGACGGGACCGTCTACGTCTGGGATTGCACGGGCGAGTTCGCCGGGGGAGACGGTGTGGAGTGGGGCACGTTCCGGCACGACTACCACCGCACGGGCTACTACGGCTACGACCCGGACACCGGCTTGACGGACGATGAACTCCCGGGAGCAACGGAAGCGCGCCTGTGGCAGAACGTGCCCAATCCGTTCAATCCGTTGACCACGATCCGCTACTACGTGCCAGCGGAGAGCGGTGACGTCAAGCTCGCGATCTACGATGTATCGGGACGCCTGGTGCGGACGCTCGTGGACGGACCGGTCTGGCCCGGGAGCCGGCGAGCGGTGTGGGACGGAACGGACTCGGACGGATTCGACGTCGCATCCGGCATCTACTACTGCCGTCTGAAGGCCAGGGACGCTGTTCAGACGATCAAACTGACCCTCCTCAAGTAGCGCCACCGCCAACGCCTGGCCGCCTCCCGATCGTAGGCGGCCGGGCCTCCGGCGGTCCCCGCCGGACGAATAACTCAGTCATTGAGCAGCTCTCAACATTGTGGTACCCTCCACGTGTCCGAGTCGGTGGGGCTACTTCGCGCGGGCGCTTGTCACGCCGCAGGGCCGTCGAGAGAAGGCCTCCGCCGCAGGCAACGAAAGGAGGCAAATCACACGCCTGCTTCCCTGTTCGCCGGACGCTCGCCCCGAAAGCCCCCTCGGTTCTCTCCGTGATGTGTTCTTCCATCAACACATGGGAGGCGACATGAAGACGTTGCTAGGGATTCTCGTGGCAGCTCTGCTTGTGGTGTTCGCGGGAGTCGCGGAGGCGGGGATCGTCGAGGGCATGTACAGTCCCGGCGAGACTCCCGCCGTTCCTCCGCCTCCGGTGGAGATAGACAGGACGCTGACGTTCGTGATGATCGATTTCGATGACGCAGAAGCACCATGCGTGTTCGCGTCTGCCGTCCCGTTGAGGGACGAGTACCTTGCCATGGGCGTGTCGTTCTCGGGACCCTTCCCGACCGATGGAGGGGCCGTGCTCGACGAGTGCGGCAATTTCGGTGTCTCAGGCCACTCCTCGCCGAACTTCGTGGCTTTCAACTGCAACTCCTCCATGTCCAACGGCGGAACTCCGCAGGGACCGGAGACGCTGACGTTCACCGACGTCGTGTCGTCGTGCTCGGTCCTCGTGGCATCGAACAGCGGGCAGGGCTACACGCTCAGCATGGACGCCTACGACATGAACGAGGAGCTGATAGCGTCGGACAGCGTGGTCCTAACGCCCGCCGCTCAGCTGCTGGGCGTGGATGCGACCGGTATCAAGACGGTCATCATAGGAAGCGTTCAGCCCTGCGTCTGGATAATGGACGACCTGGGCTTCGACACGGGATTCACGCCCGTCGAGAACGCAAGCTGGGCGACCATCAAGGCGCTCTACAAGTAATCCGCGGGAGCGCCGCCTGAGAGGTGTGCCATGGTGCTGGAGGGTCACCGTCAGAGACGCCGCCGCTGGTGGTCGCCAGCGGCGGCGCTCCTCGCCGCGCTGCCGCTCTTCCTGGTGCTGGGCGGCTGCACTCAGACGTCCACCGGCCCCGACGAGCCGGACGCTCCGGTCATCGCGGACTCCGTGTACGTGCCCGAGATCGACGGGCCCGTGCAGCTCTACGCGATGGACGGAGACGAGTTCACGCTCTCTTACACCGGTGACCGCCCACCGGTCGAGGTCGGCACGATCATCGTCATCCCCGACAGTACCGGCTACCTGAGGCGCGTCACGTCCGTTCGGGACACCGTGAGGGGCCGCGAAAGCTACCTGATACTGGGAACCGACTTCGCGCCCCTGTCCGAGGCCATCCTCGAGGGCAGACTCGAGGCTACCATCCCGGTCGACACGCGGCGAATGCAGCGAAAGCCGGGCGGCCCCTCCGGCGTGCGCCTGGACGTACGCAGGGACCGCATCGACATCTCTGGCACCATCTACGAGGGCGAGATAGGCGGCGTTGTTGTCGAGGTGTCGGCGCGCCAGGGATCACACATCGCCTACGGGCCCGATCTCGAGATCGACTGCGAGTTCGACCACGGCATCAGCGAGTTCAGCATCGCTCTGGTCGGGGGCATCGACACGGACGTCATCATCGACGCCACCGTCAGCGACGCGCTTGAGGACACTCACGAGCACACCACCATCCCGGGCTACCAGTCCCCGCCGGCCATCGTCGGTTGGGTGGGTACGGTCCCCGTCATCGCGACACTCGACCTGGACTTCGAGGTGGGCTTCGACGCGGAGCTGGGATGCGAAACGGATGTCTCGTGGGGTTGTTCGGGCGACTACCAGGCGACGGCTGGAGCGCTCTACGAGAGGGGTAGGGGCTGGTCGAGGCTCTGGGAGCAGAGCGCGAGCTTCGGCGTGCACGACCCCGGATGGTCCGCAGGTTGTGAGTGCGGCGTCCGCGGGTACGTGAAGCCCGTGCTGGGTGTGAAGCTCTACGACGTGGCCGGCAGCTGCCTGGCGACCGAGCCGTACGTGCGGTTCGCTGGCGAGACAGAGGCGCGCCCGGCCTACAGCTGGGGTCTCTACGGCGGGCTGACTGCGGCCGTCGGGGTCGCCGTCGAGGTGCTCGACCACTCGCTCCCGGACTGCGACATCACCTTCAACGAGTGGGAGACGGAGATAGCGAGCGACTCCTGGTCGTCGGACTCCGGCACGATCGTGGTGGAGACGAGCCCCGACAGCATTCACGCGGCCTGGAGCCTGAGCGGCCCGCAGAGCGAGTCCGGAAGCGGCGACACCACGCTGACCGAGATGCCGGTGGGGTCCTACACCATCAGCTGGCAACCCGTGGGCGGCTACGTCACGCCCGATGGCGGGGAGCAGGACCTCGGTGCGGGCGCGACGATAACATTCGAAGGGGACTACGTCTCGCAGGAGCCCGAGGCTCCACACATGCTGGAGGTCCCGGCCGGTCAGTTCGAGATGGGTGACCCCGATGCGCAGTGCGCGGACGTCCACACGGTAATACTCACCCGCAACTTCCAGATTGGCAGGGACGAGGTGACCAATAGGGAGTACGCGCGGGCGCTCCAATGGGCCCTGAACCATGAGCCGCCCCTCGTCACTGCCACGGCGTCCTCAGTGGAGGACGCACTGGACGGGAGCACCGAGGAGCTGCTTGATCTCAACTCCCCGCACTGCCGCATCTCGTTCAGCGAGGGCCTCTTCACTGTGGATGCCGGGTACGAAGACCATCCGGTCGTCGAGGTCACCTGGTTCGGCGCGGCCCGGTACTGCGACTGGTTGAGCGCGGCCTCCGGCGTGGTACGCGCCTACCAACACAGCGGTAGCTGGGTCTGCAACGGGCACCACCCGTACGACGCTGTCGGCTACCGTCTCCCGACGGACGCCGAGTGGGAGTACGCGGCGCAGTACCCGGACGGGCGGATCTACCCCTGGGGAGTCGATAGCCCCACGTGCGTCCTGGCGAATCACTCCGGCTGCGAGGGGTCGACACTACCGGTCGGCAGCTGTTCTCCCGCGGGTGATGCCAGTCTGGGGTTCCGTGACATGGCGGGCAATGCCTTCGAGTGGTGCAACGACCGCTACGTCTGTCAACTGGGTCCGTACCAGGAGACCGACCCCGTCGGGACCACCTTCGCGACCTACTTCGTTCGTCGCGGCGGCGCGTGGTACACCGGTTCCGTGCTGCTCAGATGCGCGGACCGTGTCGACATGCTGCCTCACTACAGCGACAGCGGCACAGGGTTCCGGGTAGCGAGAAGCGCACCCTAGCGCCACGTTCGAGCCGCGGTGGCAACCGGCCGCAGGGATGAACAGTCGGCCTCTAGGGGCGGCTGTGAACGAGCAGCGCCCCGTGGTCGCGGCTCTCGGGGCTCACGTAGAATCCCTCGATTACGTGGCGCTCGTCCGGCAGGACGAGCCCGAGCGACCCGAGCTTCCTCAAGGTGGGGTCGACAAGTTCGCCGTCCTTGCGCCTGAGGAACGCGTACTCCCGCGCGGGGACCTCACCGTTCTTGCGACAGAAGGAGTCGTATCCGGGGATCATCGCGCCGGTCACGACGTGGTCGAGTCCGAGCCTCCAGGCGTTGGCGAGATGCGTGCGTATCAGCTCCTCGCGGATGCCCTTTCTGCGGTAGGCTTTCCGGATGCCCGAGGAGACGATGTAGTAGGCGTTGTACTCCGACCGCTCACTGAGCGGGTGCAGGTAGCCGTTGTTGGTGCAGTCTTCCCAGGTACGGAATCGTCCAAGGTCGTCGGGGCTGTAGTTCGTCAGCGTGCTCGTCGATACGGCGACGATGCCGTCGTCGGCGTCGACGACGAAGAAGCCCTCGGGGAAGATCGCGAGGCGCGATTCGAACTTCTCTCTGGGCGCCCTCTGGTCCTCGGGCCACTCGGCCTCCACGGCCATCACGCCGTCGAGGTCGGACTCGCCCGCGATTCTGATCCTGAAGTCCAGCCTGTTGTCGGTCACGATCGCGCCCCCTGGTCTCGCTCGAGCAGGCACGCGGCCATCAGGCCGCCCATGCCGCAGGTGAAGACGATGCCCCTATCGACCTCGCCGCTGCGCCCGGCGCCGACCGGTGCGGAGGCGTCTATCTGCGGGTCCATCCAATCATACGCCGGGAGCGGCTGTCGAAGCCGGACCATCATGGCCGCCGCCGCGAGATTGACGGAGCCCGAGCCGCCGAGCGTGTGGCCGTAGACCGGCTTCGTAGAGACGAACCTGACCTCGTCCGCGCGGTCCCCGAACAGCAGCCGCATGTAGTCCCGCTCTGAACGGTCGCAGTTCGTGAGGCCGTTGCCGTGCCCGATAACGAAGTGGACTTCGTCGGTGGGAACACCGGCGCCCTCCAGAACTGCGTTCATCAGTCTGGCCTGGCTCTCGCCAGTGATGTCGACGGTGAAGGGGTTCTTGCCCTCGTTGCAGTATCCGTGGCCCGCGACGCGCGCGAGGATCCCGGCCCCACGGGAGAGCGCGGACTCCCTGTTCTCGAGAACAACCGTAACTGCGCCCTCTGAGAACGCGAGCGAGCCCTCGCCGCCCGACTGGACCTTGGTGGCGGCGTCCCTGCGCAGTAGCTTCGCCTCACCGTACATCGCGAAGAGCGCCGGGGTCAGAGCGAAGTCGTGGCCCGTCGCGAACGCGATGTCCACGCGGTCGTCCTCGATGTCTCTGCAGGCGTGCGTAGTGGCGATGAGCCCCGCCGCGCACGAACCGCCCACCGCGAGCGCGGGACCGGTCGTCTTGAACAGGGCCGCGGCTATGCCGACGGTCTGCCCGTTGATAGCGTTCAGGATGTCCTTGCGGCTGTAGAGCCCGTCAGCCACGCCGCCGTTCTCGTTCCGGATCTTCCCGTCCCAGAACTCCACGGCACCGCGAGAGCTGCCATCATAGATGCCGACCCTGTCGCCCGAGACTTCGCCGTTGGCGAGCCCCGCCCGGTCGCGAGCCTGGAGAACTGACGCCAGGTAACAGCGCACCTCGCGTGAGTAGTGCTCGAGGTGTGCCCCCGGCACCTCCGACAGAAGTGGGTCCTCCGCGTGCCGGCTCACGCGGCCGGCTATGACCGTCCGGTCGGGGTCCGCGGGGTCCGGGATCGTCGCGAGCTGCGACGTCCCCGACTCGAGGTGCTCCCAGAACTCGCCGGGCCCGGCAGCGCCCGGGAGAAGGACCCCGATCCCGGTGACAACAACGTCACGTCTCAAAGCGGTCGCCTCGCAAGGGTACAGGGACACGATGCCGGCCCGCGCGGAGCCGGCTGATTCCCTGACGTCCACATGTGCATCATCCATGCCACGGGGGCGCCTACTGGTGTTGTGAGGCGGGGCTCACCATGATAGCGTGAGGGGGTCGTTCGGCGCGCAAGCGCAAGCGGTTCGCAGAGCAGGAAGAGGGGGAGGTGGAGCTTGAGGCGTATACTGCCACTGGCCGTCGCGCTGATCGCTGTCGTCCTGCTGGGAGCGGAGGTGGTCCGTCTGAGGAGGGAGCTGGCGGCGTCGTCGACCGCGCCACGCGAGGTCCCGGAGGGAGCGTATCGCGGCGGTCTCTCGCCCGAGATCGAGCGAGAGCTCGAGCGCATCGCCACGCTCGGGTACGTCACCGGCAGCGAGCCCGTTCCGTCCGCCACAGGCGTCCTGGTTCACGACCGCGACGCGGCGCACAACTCGCTGGCGCTCTTCACCACCGGGAGCGGGCCCGAGGCCTACCTCATCGATATGGACGGCGGCGTGGTCCACCGGTGGTCGCATCCGGGCGCGGTCTACTGGGCGAGGGCGTTCGTGCTGCCCGACGGCGGGCTTTTCGCAATCGAGCGCAATCCGCCGGGACTTCTGCGGCTGACGAGCGAGTCCGAGCTCGTGTGGCGATTCGACGAGTCGGCGCACCACGACCTGGCCGTGATGCCGGACGGTTCGGTGTACACCATTGTCTCGGAATCGCTGAGCAGGCCGGACGTGCTGGACGGGCGCCCGTGCTCGACGACGAGATCGTCCACATCGACGCCGAAGGGAGGCTTCTGGAACGCGTATCGGTCCTTGAGGCCTTTCTCGCGGACGAGCTTGGTCGCGAGTGGCTTGTCGACCACCCGCTCCCTGAGGACGGGGACGTGTTCCACACCAACTCGATCGAGGTGTTCGAGAGCGGGGGTCACCTCAGCGCGCTGCTTTCGCTGCGTAGCATCGACACGGTCGCGGTCCTGGACCTCGTTGGGCGCGAGATCAGCTGGGCGATGGACGGCCCTTGGCACAGGCAGCATGAGGCGCAGCTCGAGGGCGGGAATCTCATCATCTTCGACAACCTCGGGCTCTCGAGAGCGCTCGGGGGCAAGGGGCAATCGCGCGTGCTCGAGATAGACACCGAGACTCGTGAACTCGTCTGGTCGTACACCGAGCCCGGCTTCTTCACACACGGCGCGGGCGCGCAGCAGCGCCTGCCGAACGGCAACACGCTCATCACCGAGAGTATCAAGGGTCGCATCATCGAGGTGACTCCGGAGGGTCGCGTGGTCTGGGAGTACGTCAACCCGATGACGCTCGAGAGTGACCCGGACCTCGTGCCCGCGATACTCAGGGCTGAGAGAGTTCCGCACCGGATAGCGCGGGGGTGGGTGACCGGATGACGACGAGTCAGAACGGAGTTCGGGCCGCGATGCCGGGAGACCACACGATGTCTCTTAGAAACACACACAGGCGCGTTGTGCCGCTAGGCGCGCTGCTGGCGGCACTGGCCGCCTTCACGGTCCTTCTGTGCCCGGCAGTCACCGCCCGGGCGGATGCTCGCAGTAGCGAGCGCGCGGTGCCCGAGTCGGTCGGGGGTCTCACCGACGAGCAGCGCCGCGAGCTGGAGCGCATCGCGACCCTCGGGTACGTCGATGCCGGCAGCCAGGTAGCCGGCTCGACCGGCGTTCTGATGAACGAGCCCGAAGCATTCGAATGGTACACGGCCTTCGTCTCGCGAGACCAAGCGGGCGCGTTCCTCATCGACATGGAGGGCCGCACCGTCCATTCGTGGCACGAGGGGGACGCTAAGAACTGGACGCGGGTCTGGGTCTGCCCGGACGGCGGAGCTCTGGGCATCTCCACGAAGCCGGGTTGACTGGTCAAGCTCGACCGCGACTCACGGGTAGAGTGGACCTACGGCGAGTTCAATCTCAAGGCGCACCACGACGTCGTGGTCGAGCCCGACGGGACCATCTACGCGCTGATGCAGCGCGGCGTGAGGATCCCGTGGTTCCATCACGACGGAGGCGTGAACGATGACTTGGTCGTGGTGCTCGAGCCCGACGGCCGGCCGCGTGGTCTGGGACTTCGTGAGCCCTCGCAGGTTCAAGGGCGGGCAGACGGTCGTGCGCGTTCCGCGAGCGCTGCGCCTGCCTCCAGACTACTTCACGGAGTCGTTCACGAAACTACTCGATGCACCGAAGCAGTCCGAGTAGCCTCTCGGCTCACCGACCGCCGGACTCGCCAGCCTTGGGCCGGTGGTGACACTCAAGCGAAGAGGGGCGCCAGACCGTGGCGCCCCTCTCTCGCTTCCGGTGCGGTCCTCTCTACTGGCACGCAAGCGCGTTGTGGACCGCCTCCCTGAGACTCCTGACAGAGTATGGCTTGTCGAGGAAGGGGAAACCGATCTTTTCGATCGATGATACGAAGTCGGCGCCGCGGTTCTCGAAGAAGTACCCGCTTGCCAGGAGGACATGCAGGTCGGGCTTGCGTGTCGCCACCTCCTCGGCTAGCTGGGTTCCGCTCCTGCCCGGCAGGACCACGTCGCTGAAGACTAGATCGAACGCGTCCGGATTGGTCGAGAAGAGGTCGAGCGCCTGTTCCGCGCTCTCGGCTTCCACGACCTCGTAGCCCCAATCGCTCAGCGCCCTCGAGGCGAAGAGCCTCACGGCCTCTTCGTCCTCGACCAGCAGCACGCGCTGGCCGGTTCCCTTCGGGGAGTCCGCCACGACCTTCTGTGGGGCGTCGGGAAGCTCTTCCTCGGACTTCCTATCGTCCGATACGGCGGGCAGGAAGACCAGGAACGTTGTGCCCCTCTTCGGTTCGCTGACCACCTGCACCCATCCGCCGTGCTGCTCGATGATGCCGTAGACGACCGACAGACCAAGCCCGGTCCCGCCGCTGGGGCGCTTCGTCGTGAAGAACGGTTCGAAGATCTGTCGCAGCGTCGTCTCGTCCATGCCGTACCCGGTGTCCGTCACCGAGAGACAGACGTGCGGTCCCGGTCGAACACCGGGCGCGTCGGCGCAGTCCTCTTCGCCGATGTAGGAACCGTGCGTCGAGATGGTGAGCCTTCCGCCCTCGGGCATCGCGTCTCTCGCGTTGACCGCGAGGTTCATCACCACCTGCTCCATTTGGGTCCTGTCCGCCTCTATGGCCTCGGCTTCCTCGCCGAGGTCGACGACGAGTTCGACGTCCTCGCCGATAAGACGCTCGAGCATGCCGCTCATCTCGCGGATGATCGTGTTAAGGTCCTGCTCCTCCAGCGAGAGCGGCTGCTTGCGGCTGAAGGCGAGCAGCTGCCTGGTCAGGTCTGCCGCCCGTTCGGCCGCCTTCGAAACGGGCTCCAGCAGTTCCTCCATAGGGTCTTCCGACTCGACTCTCGAGAGCGCCAGCTCGGTGTAGCCGGAGATGGCCGTTAGCAGGTTGTTGAAGTCGTGCGCCACCCCGCCGGCGAGCTGCCCGACGGCCTCCATCTTCTGCGCCTGTCGCAGCTGCTCGTCCTTCTGGGACAGTTCCCGCTCCGCCTGCATGCGCTCGGTGATGTCCACCGAGAGCGAGATGACTCCGGCAACGTCGCCTGACGAGTCCTTGAAGGGAACCCTGTCCGTGCTGAGCCACCTGGTGCCCGACGGCAGTTCCATCGCCTCGAGGAAGCTGTGCTTGGGCTTTCCGGTCTCCACCACCTCCGCGTCCGAGATGCAAGGGGCAGTTCCGCATCCCGGCATGACCTCGCTGAGCGTCCGACCCGTCCACTCCTCCTTGGGGATGCCGGAGACCCTCGCCAGAGCGCTGTTGACGCGCAGGTAGCGGCCCTCTCTGTCCTTGTAGGAGATGTAGGCGGAGACCGAGTCGAGGATGGTCTGGAGTTCCTCGCGCTGCTGCCTCAGGTCCCTGTCCACTCCAATGGAGCGCAACGCGAAACCGATGTCCTCAGAGACCTCACGCAGCAGGGCGCGCTCTTCGTCGTCCCAGACCATCTTGCTACCCAGTGTGACCTGCAGCTTCCCGAACTCGACGTCGCCGCACGCTATTGGTATCGAGACGGGTTTGGCCTCCGGGGCCTTCGGCCTGAACCTCGACCTGCGCACGACCTCCTGCTCGCAGAGTCCCTTCGCTTCGTCGTCCACGAGGATCTCTACGCGGCGGTAGCCCATTCCCTCGGCGAGTTCGCAGCAGGCGCGCTCGCACAGTCGGTCAGCATCGGTCTCTCTAGTGATGAGCTGATTGACGGCCCTCACGGACCTGACGCACCTGGCGAGCCTATATGAGCGCTCCTCCGTGATGCGCATCTTCTTGATGGTCTCGGAAATGACGATTCCGGACATGAGGAAGGCCGAGGCGATCGAGACTCTGCTGTAGAGCTCGCGCGCCGGGATGTGCAGCAGGAGCAGGTCGGTGAAGGACGTGTCGGAGTAGTAGAAGTAGAAGTCGAGGACCGCACGCATCACCCACGCGAACATGGCAGCCGCGACAGCGAGCAGGACGATCTCCCGCTCCTTCGCGTTCTGGAGTTCTCTTGCCTCTTCCTTGTTGTGCATCTTCGCCCTCGCGTGCGCTGGCCGCAGAAGCATGGACGCGCGACGAGCTTACGTGCGGTACGCGCCGGCGATCCCACGGTGCGGACCGCCGCCCGTGCAATGCGACCTATCCTCATTCGTCATATGCAACACACATGCCAATACGGAAACGAATACAGGTTCAGTTGTGATGCGATACAGAAGCCGTCCAGGGGCGTCAGGAGTGCTTCTGGCGGCCTCCGCGACGCGAGGGCGCCTCTTGAGCCCCGCGGAGCTTGCGGCCCGCGCCGCCGGAGGCTATCCTCGCGTGGAACCCGTCGCCACTTCTCCACCACGGAGTGCGGATGCGAAAGGTCGTCACGATCGCGGTTCTGGCGGCTCTGGCCGCTCTGCTCATCCTCGAAGCCGGCCTGTCGCTGCAGTGGCGCATGGTGCACGACGCTCCGCTCCTGGCGTACATGGCCTACGGGATGACCCACCTCGGCTACTCCCCGTACGTCGACTTCTTCGACATGAACGCCCCGGGCGCATATAGCTTCCACGCGCTCGTGGGGCGCGTCTTCGGCTACGGTGATCTTGGGTTCCGGATCGCCGACCTGGTCTGGCTCGCCGGCCTCTCTCTGATCACGTGGCTCGCACTCCGGCGCTTCGGAACGCGTGTCGCTCTGGGGGCGGTCGTGCTGTTCGGACTCGTCTACCTGGGCACGGGACCGGACATGAGCCTCCAGCGTGAGTTCGTCGCGCTACTGCCCGTTGCGGCGGCGGTACTGGTGGCGACCACCGGTGGTGGAGCAGCAGGCGCGGCGAGGTGGCTGCTCGTCGGTCTGCTCTTCGGCGTCGCCGCCACGGTCAAGCCGGCCATGCTGGTCGGGCTGCCCGCCGTCCTTGCGTTCGGGTTGCTCGACGCGCGCTTCAGCGAGGGGGTGGGGGCTCGAGCCGCCGCGAGATCGCTGGCTCTCTTGGCGCTCGGTCTGCTCTTCGCGGTCGCTGTGATGGTGCTGGCCCTGGCAAGGATGGGGTCGTTGCCCGCCTTCTTCGACGTGGCCCGCAACTACTGGCCGCTCTACGGCGCGCTCTCACGGACACACGAGACCGTTCCCGAGGCCAGTCGCTTTGCGTACCTGGCGGGGGAGTGGGTCAGGTTGGGCGGCAGGGCCGTCTGGTTACTCCCTGCGGTCGCCGGGGCCTTTGCGGTCCTGTGCGGCGATAGGCTCCGGGGACCCGACAAGCGTCGCGTCCTGCTGCTCGCGGCGCTGGTCATTTCCTACTCCGCGTATCCGCTCTTCGCCGGGAAGTTCTGGACCTATCACTGGCTGCCCTTTTCGTACTTCGTAGTGGCGCTGGCGTCGCTCGCGCTAGCCGACACGCGCGGCTGGAGGAAACTGGCGTGGGTCCCTCCGCTCGCGCTGCTCGTGGCCGTCGCGATCGACGTCCGTCCCCCGGAGGAGTTCGGACACCAGCTGAGAGGAGAGGAGTGGCTCGACCCGCGCGTGACCAGGGCCGAGCGGATCGCTGGCTTCCTTGAAGAGAACCTGCGGCCGGGAGACACCGTCCAGCCCCTGGACTGGACGGGAGGCGCCGTGCACGCGATGCTGATCGCCAGGGCGCCGCTGGCGACGCCGTTCATCTACGACTTCCACTTCAATCACCACGTCTCGACAGACTACGTTCAGGGACTGCGCGCCCGCATGCTGGACGAGATGACGAAGGACCCGCCTCGCTACGTCATTCAGGTCGAGACCATGCGGCCATGGGTAGCTGGCGAGGACACCGATAGACGTTTCGTTGAGTTGGACCGACTGCTTGCGGCGCGCTACCACAAGGCGAGCGCGGGGTTCGGGTATCGCGTGCTCGAACTCGGTGCTCCAGTGGGTCCGGAGAGCGGGCAGAACCCCGACGAACGGGCCACCGAGCGCCACCCGTCGTCCGATGGCAGGCCACGCCGCGCTGGGAGCGCGCGGCAGTTCTAGAACTCCGGAGAGCCGATGCCACAACAGAGCGCGCTGTCCCGCTTTCGCCCATCGCCCGTCGAACTGCTATGCCTCATCGCCGGGGTGTTGCTCGTGTGGCGATTCGCCTGGCTGATGGACGATTCCTACGTCTACTTCCGCTACGTAGACAACCTCGTGATCCGTGAGGTGGGTCTGGTCTGGAACGAGGGGGAGTTCGTCGAGGGGTTCTCGTCGCCGTTCTGGGCGATGCTGCTCGTGGTCCTGCGCAGGCTGCACGCCGATTTCTGGATGGTCGTGCGCGTCGCCGGTGTGCTCTCGTTCGCGGTGTTCTGGTGGCTTGCTGTGTTGGTCAACCGCGGGCTCACCAGCGAGGGCGCACGCGGTCGGCTGGCGTTCAACCTCCCGCTCGTCTACCTGTCGCTCTGCTACGGGGTCCTCTGCTACTTCACTTCAGGGCTCGAGTCCCCACTGGTGCTAGTGTCCGCTGGCGTCTTCGGGTGCGCGGTCCTGTGGCCCGAACGCCGGTCTCTGCAGGTCGTCATGGGCATTGCACCTCTGGTGCGCCCTGAACTGACGGTGCCGTTCGTGCTTTGGCTGCTTATCGTGAGCATCAGGAAGAGGCGTCTGCCGGTGGCCGCCATAGTCTCCGCGGTGGTGGCGGTGGGAGGATATCTCGTCTTCCGCGTCTGGTACTACGCGGACGTCTTCCCCAACACGTTCCATCTCAAGGACGAGCTGTGGGTCGTGCAGGGCCTGCAGTACCTGTGGGACACGCTCGGTCCCTACAGGACGCTGCCCTTCGGGATCGTGCTGGCCGCCCTGTTCGCCGTGCTGAGGCGCGGCCAGGGGCACGCGCGGACCTACGGTCCAGAGCGCCTGACGATGCTCGCGTTGGCCCTGCCTGTGGCCGCCTACGTCGTCAAGGTTGGCGGAGCGCCGATCCACTTCAAGGACCTGGCGTTCCCGTTCGCGCTCTCGATGCTGGCCGGGGGAGGGCTTCTCGAGGGCGTCGGAGCGCGATGGGAGGGATGGCGGCGCGTCGCCGCCGTGGTCCTCACACTGGCCCTGGGCGCGAGCGTGCTCACAATGCACCCTCGACAGCTACCGCGTATGCCGCTCAGGCAGCACAACGCGTTCGGTCACAAGATCGTCGCGATGATCAGCGATGCCGCGTACCACCGCGCGCCGGCGATGGGGCTTGTTCCGGGCAGAGGCGCGGGCGCCAACGCCCTGAGCTACGCGTTCGCGGAGCGGCGCTACGGCGGCAGTCGAGAGAAGGCAGCGGTACAGACGGACAGCTGGTGCAGGACCTCCTACATGCGACCGTCGACCCTTGTCGTACACTCGCGGGGGCTCACGGAGCCCTTCCTGGCCCGGACCCCCGTCCACTCAGATAGGCCGGCGCACAAGTTCGGGCTCGAGCAGCTGGCGGAGGACATCGCGAGGGTCCGTCGCGCGCAGGGCTTCCGCGCCGGAGCCTTCGACGACGCGCTGGAGGCTGGGAAGGGAGAGGAGTGGATGCGCCGCAACATCGAGAGCATCAGGAGCATCGAGCGCCGGGTCTACAACGAACACGGGTTCTTCGCAAACCTGGGCATGGCCCTCTCGAGTCCCGAGGTCATCGAGGTCGAGGAGCCGGAGACAGGGCAGGTCGAGTAGGCCGGGAAGTGGCCGGGCCTGGGGGGAATCGGCAGCGTCCGTTCAGGAGCCCTGGAGGAGCGTTACGTCGAACGTGGCGGACTGCAGGCAGACAGCGAGCGAATCGCCTGACCTGCTCCAGTCGGCGTCGGTGATGCTCAGCCAGCCCTGCTGCATTCTGGCGACACGCCTGGGCTCGCCACCGTCCAGCGGGACGTTGTCGATGACCATCCCCTCGCTGTCCCGTAGATAGCAGGTGAGAGCGTCCTCTCCTCGTCCCCAGTCCAGCAGACGGTACGGCGCCGCGAGCGCCAGGAATTCAGGTTCGCCGCCCTCGCTCGGGATGAGGCCGAGGTTGTATCGTCCCGTTGCCTCGTTGAGGAAGTAGGCCGCGATGCGGGCGCCGTCAGGCGATATCCGCGGCCACCTGCCGCTCACCTCACACAGGTTCGAGATCGCGCTGCCGTCTAGGTCCCGTCGTGCGATGACCCACGGGGAGTCTGTGCTCGCGAGACGCATCGTGGCCAGCCAGGTGCCATCCGGCGAGTAGCGCGCGTCCATCTCGTCGCTGTCCGAACGCGTTGGTCTCGGGGCCCGCCCGTCGAGCGGCACCGTATAGAGCGAGAAGCTGCTTCCCTCGAAGGACGTGAAGACGACCTCCTGCCCGTCCGGGGACACGTCGAGCTCGCTGACGTAGTCCACGCCCGTGACGATCTGGTCGGACGATCCCGCTGCGACATCGAACGAGACCAGTCCTATGCGGTTGCCCACCCGCTGGTTGGCGATGAGCCTGCCGTCGGTCGCCCAGGCCACACGGCCGTTGGCGACCACGTCCGTCGAGACGTCGTGATGTCCGCCGTTCGCCACGTCGATGAGACGCAGTGTGCGCTTCGCCGCGTAGAAGGTCAGCGCGAGCTTGTTGCCCGCTGCGTTCGAGGAGACCTGGTAGTAGTTCGTGATGTCGTTCGTGATCTGCCTGGGCGCGTCGCCCGACGCCGGGACGTGCCAGAGGTTGATGTTGAGGACCTTCTCGTCGCTCACCGGGCAGCCGACTACCAGTAGCCCGGAGCCGTTAGCAAGCGTGTGCAGGTCCAGCACCGCCTGCCACAGGCCCGCGACAGCAGGGCGGGCCGGGCCCCCTTCGAGAGGGATGGACACTATTGACACGGACGCGGTGGCCGTGTCGCGAACGGCGGTCACCACGGCGTCGCCCTCTTCCGACCAGGCGAGGCAGCAGTCGACCGACAGACCAAGCGGCTCGACGGCTACCACCCGCTCGTTCGCTCCGATGGCGTCAGACGCGAATATCCGGGTCGAGTCTCCGGAGACGCGCTTGTAGGTGAGAAGACCGCCGTCAAGCGACAGGGCGAAGCGTCTGCCGATTATGGACTCCGCGACCAGAAGCGGTTCTCCTCCCAGCATCGAGACGCGGTAGAGGTCGTAGACGCCGTCCGCGCTCATACTGAAATCGGGACCGGCAAGCGTGTAGTAGACCATCGTTCCGTCCGGTGAGAACACCGGTGAGCGGATGCCGTACGGTCCGCGCGGCACGAGAACGCTCTCGCTGCCCGTATCTATCTGCTTGAGCATGAGAGCCGTCTGCTCGCCCTTCATGGGCGTGTAGGCCAGGTAGCTTCCGTCGGGTGATATGGCTGACGACCTGGAGTAGCCGTCGCCGGTCAGAGGCGTGTAGGTCAGGTCCGAGGGGTCCAGGAAACCCCGGCCTCCGCGCGACATGCGGACGCCGACCACAGTCACGAGGACCACGAGCACGGCGACGACTGCCGGCACCGCCCAGCGACGCCAGGCGGGCGGCTTCCTCTGCTCGAGCGGCCCCGAGCCGCTCACTATGGTGCGGAGGTCGGAGGCGCCCCCGGTGCTGAGGGCCTCGGCCATCTCGCAGCAGTTCTCGAACCGCTCCTCCGGGTCCTTCGAGAGGGCCTTCGCGACCACTGCCTGAAACTCGTCCGGCACGCCCGCATCGTCGGGGAGGGGTTGCGGAGGTTCGTTGACGATGGCGTACAGGACATCCAGCTGGGACTCGCCCGCGAACGCGACCTGTCCGGTCGCCATCTCGTAGAGAACCGCTCCCGCCGCGAAGACGTCGGTCCGGGCGTCCACGGGCATCCCTCTGGCCTGCTCGGGAGACATGTACTGCGCCGTTCCCATCACCGCGCCCTCGCGCGTCAGCGACATGGCCCTCGTACGGTCGGCGCTCTCCGGCTGGGGCATGAGCTTCGCGAGACCGAAGTCGAGGATCTTCACCAGACCGTCCGGTCTGACTACGATGTTCTCCGGCTTCACGTCCCTGTGCACGATGCCCTGCTCGTGCGCGCTCCCGAGGGCGCGCGCGATCTGGCGTGCGAGGTCGAGGATCTCATCGTACGACGGTATGCCCGCGCTGATGCGCTGGCGCAGCGTCTCGCCCTCGATGAACTCCATCGCGATGAAGGTCAGGCCATCGATCTCATCGATCTCGTAGATGGTGGCGATGTTAGGGTGGTTTATGGCGGAGGCGGCCTGTGCCTCGCGGATGAACCGCTGGACCCTCTCGTGGTCGGCCGCGACGCCCTGTGCGAGGACCTTGAGAGCGACCTTTCGCCCGAGCTTCGTGTCCTCGGCGGCATACACGACGCCCATGCCGCCGCGGCCGAGTTCGTCGATGATCCGGTAGTGGGAAATCGTCTCGCCGATCATGGCTCATCCTGACCGGGACTGGTGATCGTTCGATGACGACAGGCTAGCAGATGGAACCTCGTTCGCGCCACCGGCAAACTCGCCGCCCGCGACACTGGCGTGTCCGGAACCGAAGCCGGAGACCGACGGGATGCCCGGGGTCCCGGCGTACGCGGAGCGGGCCCGGCCGAAGCCGGGCCCGGAACTCCGGCCACCCGTCGCTACTTGAGCAGCGTCATCGTTCTTCGGAGGGTCTTGCCGCAGGCGTCCAGACGGTAGAAGTAGACGCCCGAGGCCACCCTGTTCCCGGAGTCGTCACGCCCCTCCCACGTGGCGACGTGTCGCCCCGGACCCCGCCGCCCGTCGACGAGAACGCTTACGAGTCGTCCGCTCACGTCGTAGACGCGAAGCCTGACACGGCTCTCGGCAGGGACCGCGTAGCCGATCACCGTTCTCGGGTTGAAGGGGCTCGGTACGGCCTGCGCGAGTTCCACGTCCGCCACCTCACAGGCGCCCGTCTCCTCCGGCGCCGCCGCGGGGTCGCTCTCGAGCCCGTTCGTGTCGACCGCCGACACGAAGAACCACGGGTACTGGCCAGGGTCCACCAGGACCTCCGAGGCCGCCGTCGTATCCACTTCGACGGCGTCCACGTAGTCCGGAGTAGGGGAGCCGTAGACGCGATGGAACCCGAAGTCCGCGTCCGAGGCGTCGTCCCAGTCGAGATGCCCCCACGAGAGCCAAGCGAGATTCTCGGGGGCCACCGGCGCGATGTTGTCGAGGCTGTACCCGGCCGCGGGCTCACTTGTCCACGAGCCCTCGTCCATCTCCGCCACGACGCGGTATTCGTACTCGTGCCCGGCGCCGTTGCCCGGCGTAGGCACGACGCTGGAGTAGAGGCGCTGAGCCGCGGCCACCAGGGTGTCCACTGCCACCCACTCACGCCCGTCCTGTCTCTGGACCACGTATCTCTCGGCGCCTGTGGGCGGGGCTTCGTCGTAGCCGCTCTGGTAGAACCTCACGCGGACGTATCCGCCCTGGTCGTCGGCCACGTCCTCGACGTAGCGGATCGCAGCGGGCTCGTCCACGGTAGAGACCCACGTGGAGTCTCTCGACGTGAACGTGCCGTTGGTGGCTTCCAGGATCACCTTGTGGTCGCCGACGGTCGAGTAGGTGTAGCTGGGGTCGGTCTCTGTGCTCGTTCCCGCGCCGTCACCGAAGTCCCAATGGTAGCTCAGGCCATAGCCGACGGAGAGGTTGTAGAAGCTGACCTCGAGTGGGATGAAGCCGGACTGCGGAGAGACGTGGAAGTCCGCGCGGACCGACCCGTCGAACCCGCACTGCGTGGGGCAGACCTGGAGTCCCTGAGCTCCGGCGGCAACGTAGGCGTAGAGCTCGTTGGCGAATATCCCCTTCGCTTCGGAGGGAACCTCCACGCCCCCTACGATGGAGGGGTCAGTGTCCTCCTGAACGTCGACCACGCGCATGCTGGCGCCCGATCCGACGAACGCGAAGGCGCCCAGTGTGTTGACGTCGCCCGTCGTCTCGTCCGTAGCTATGCTGCTGAGAACGTCGATGTCGGCGGGGTCGGAGACATCGACTATGACGAGCCCTAGCGAGTCGTCGGTGACGTACGCCCTGTCGCCGACTACGTCGACCTTCGATGCGTTGGCGACCGCCCGTTCCTTGACACCGTCGATGATCCACGGGTTGTCGGGGTCACTGACGTCGACGGACTGCACCCCCTGCCCGTGGTCCGCGACGTAGGCGACCCTTCCGTCGGCCGAGATGTCCACACCCCTGGCGTCCTGGATGGCCGTCTCGACGCCGCGCAGGGCGGGCAGGGACGGGACTGAGATGTCGATTACACGAAGCCCCTCCTCGGAGTCGGCCATGTAGACCACCGTGTCGCCTGCCGCCAGGTCTACGGCCAGGCCGGGCGTGTCTACGCTGCCGACTATCTCGGGGACAGAGGTGTCGATCACCTGCAGTCCCTCCTCACGGTCCGCGACGTAGGCGATCGCACCGACAAGGACTATGTCCGTCGCGTAGCCGGGCGTGTCGACCCAGTCGACTATCACTGGCTCCTCGGGATTGCTGACGTCGACTATCTGGACTCCGTCGTCGCCGTCGGCGACGTACGCGATGTCGGTGCGTCCTTCAGGAACCACGACTCCGAGCGCAAAGCCAGGCGTATCGACGCTTCCCACCGGCTCCATCGGATCCGGAGAGGACACGACGAAGGTCTGGATGTAGTTGTGCGATGTCAGGCTCCCGAACGCGTAGAGGTTGTTCCCGAAGGTCGTGATGTCATCGACCTCGAAGGGCGAGTAGAGCTCGTGAGGCATGCCGATGCCGCTCATGGAGAGCGGATCGCTAATGTCGCACATCACTAGCCGGTCGAGGTACGGGATATCCACGTAGCAGACGTCGGCCGCTATGGCGATGTTGGTGATGCCGAACACCAGTCCCGGTACGTCGAGCGAGGACGCGTTCTCCGGGTTGCCCGGGTCCGCCAGACTCAGCGAGACAAGCTCGACAGGAAGTCCCGTGTGACTGACGCTTGCGAAGATGTAATCGCCATCGATGCCGATGTCCTGGACCTGCCGCCCCGAGAAACTGTCCGTGTCGGCGAGGTACGCGGAGTCCGGGTTCGCGATGTTGACCGTCAGCAGGTCGGCGCCGGCGATGTACGCGTAGTCGCCGCGTGTGAGTATCTCCGTCGTTGCCTGGAACGGGAGGGAGGTGGAGCAGCGCACGAACGGGCTCCCCGGAGTCGAGAGGTCGACGACGTGGAGGCTGCAGACCGGGGCATCGCTGGTCACCACGTAGGCGAGCGTGTCGACCATGGAGACCAGCTTCCCCTCGTACCCTGCGAGAGCCGAACCCACGATCTGCATCGAGGACGGGTCGGAGATGTCCACCAGGTAGAACCCGTCGGTCGTATCCGCGATGCAAGCCACGGCTGCCATCGTCCCGCTCAACGACATGTCCTGTGCGCGTCCCGGGATCAGGAGCGTGTCGATTAGCACCGGGAGGCTCTTGTTCGTCGCATCGGCAGCCAGCAGTTCGGAACCGTAGTAGTCGCCGCCGACGACGTACTGGTAGTCGCCTTGGACCCAGAGTGCCGCGACCTCCTCCGGCACGCTCTGTCTGCTTACCCAGTGCAGGTAGTCCTCGTAGTTGCTGCACTCGGCCGACGCCGGCTGCGTCGCGCCCGCGAGCGCAATCGCGGCCGCCGCGATCAAAACGAGCTGCTGTCGAAGAACGGCGAGTCCTCTCATTGCACGATCTCCTCGGCTTGGAGCGCTCCCGACTGCTTGAGAAGTGTCATGGTCTTCCGGCGTGTCTTGCCGCCCGGGCCAGCCTGCCCTTCATGGCGGCGTCACGTAGACTGGACAGTGCCCAATTATACCAGATTCGAGCAGGCATCCTCAATAGGGCATGATACTCACTCAAGAGCCGTGCGGATGGCGCGCAGCGGTTCGAACGCGCCGCGGCAGGACTGCGAGCGTGCTCGACTGGAACTCACCCAAGCCGCACAATGCAGTCACGTTGTCAGTCGTGTTGGCATGAGCGCATGGGCCAGGAGCGGCGCCCCGGCGGCATCGCCGGATTCGACTTCCAGAGTTCGGTGGTGCTGTTCGAGGTGACCGTCATCGATATGGAAGACTACTCAGCGTCTTTCGTGAGACCGTACGGTGAGACGGGGGTGCTGCACGAGTCTGGGCTCCGGAACTACGGCAACAACTCCGTGCAGACCGTGGACTTCAGCAGCTTCGCGGACGTCACCAGGCTCGAGGTGCACTTCGGAGGCTCGGGCGCGATCGACGATCTGGTGTTCACCTGAACCGAACACTTGCCCGTCGAGTCTGGGAGCTGGGGCGTCATCAAGGCCATCTATCGCTGGGGGTCGTTGTGACCGGCGTCCTGTGAGCGGTACAGCAGAAGGCCCGCCGCATAGCGGGCCTTCGCTCGTACGCGCTGCCGTGTGCTGTCCCGCGACTACTTCCGGAACCTTCTTGCTCCCACGAGGCCAACCAGCCCGGTGCCGAGCAGGAGCATGGTGCTGGGTTCGGGTACCGGAGGAGGCGGCTCGAGATCGGAGAAGAAGTTCAGCTGGAACGCCGAGTGGCTGGTGTGACGCTCGGCGAAGAAGATGTCGATGTCGTGGTGGCCCTCCGAGAGGTCCACTGAGTAGCTGTCGAACGTGATCGCGTGAATACCGCCCAGGTCCAGAACTAGCTCGTCGTCGATGAACAGCCACGCGTCGTCGTCGGCGCCCATCGTGTACTCGTAGGTCATCTCGCTGTCTACGTAGAACTGCCCCGTCCAGTGGACGGCGAAGTGATAAGGGTCCCCCGGCAGTCCCGTGTTCAGAGGGAACCAGGGGTGGAGGAACCCGCTCTGCAGGTCGGCCGCCGAGTCAAGGCGGCTCATGGTAGGTGCCCCGCTCCACCAGTCGAACTGGTTGATCCTCGTGTGCCCGTAGGCCGTGAGAGTGGGCGCGTCGCCGACGAGCGTCGACTCGACGAGACCGGGGTCCCAGCCCGTTATGACGGACTGCATGTCCGGATGGGCCGAGCTGAGATTGTAGTATTGACCCAGAAGGCTCGCGTCCGCAAGCGCCGCAGAGAAGAGCAGCGCGGCGGCCAGCGCGCCGATCAAGAAGAAGCACTTCAGCATGTTCACTCCCTTCCCGGCAGTATGACTGCCGCCTGGCTTCCCCGGGTCCGGGCGCCAGAACTCCGTCTCGGACCCCTTGGGGGCCTTCCATCCCTGAATCCACCTCAATCATACACTACGTTAATGCTGTTTGTCAAGAGTTTGGTTGGCGGCCCTGTGAGGCTGCCTGGTGGTCTGAAGCTTGGTTTTGGTGCGAGGGTGTCCGTGGAACGGAATCTGCTACCTGTCTGGCTTGTGTGGTAGCGATACCGGCCGTTTGAGGCACGGAGGATGGCATGAGGAAGGCAGGCTGCAGTAGGGCGCCGGCCCCGCAGGCGCGTGTGCTCGGGAGGCTTCGTAGCGCCCGTGGAACGCAGAAGGGGCATTCGCTGATCCCGGTGCTGGGCGTGACCGTCGCGGTGCTTCTGATCGGTGCTGCGCTTCTGACCCTGGGAACGGGGGAGAGCCGCCACGTGGAGCACAGCGTGGACACCTCGCGCTCGTTCTGGCTGGCGGAGGGGGGTGTTGAGAGGGCGAGGGGGCTCCTTCAGGTGCTATCGAGCGAGTACCCGCCGGTGTTCCCGGACTCGACGAAGTTCACGAACCAGCCGCTTGGCGGCGGCACCTACACGGCGTCCATCAAGCGCGTCACCGGGGGATCCACACCGTGGGTCATCCAGTACGAGGTGGTCTCGACCGGCGACGTGGACGGGGCGACCAGCCAGGTGAGGGCTGTGCTGCAGAGCGAGACCTTCGCCCAGTACATGTACTTCGCCGATGAGATGGAAGAGATCTGGTTCATCACGGGTGACCGTCTGGACGGCCGCGTTCACGCGAACGGGTACCTGCACATCTCGGGCGACCCGTGGTTCGGCATGAAGGTCACGACCGCCCAGGACGAGATAGTGATGACGTCGTGGAGCAACCCGACGTTCGAGGGAGGGTACGAACTCGGGGTCGAGGAGATCCCGCTGCCGGTGCCGTCGAATCTGACTTCCACTATGCGTGCCGACGCGCAGGCGGACGGTATCTACGGTGGCAACCTGTCCGGGAACAGGGCCAGGTACGAGGTCATTCTGGGCAAGGACGGCTGGATGGGCGGCTTCAGCTGGCGCTCATACGAGAGGGACGGATACAGCTACAGCTGGTCCGCCTGGCACGACGTCTTCATCGAGGACACCAACGGGATCGCATGGTTCGATGAGACCGTACACGTTCAGGGCGTGCTCGACGGACAGCTGACGATCGGCTCGAGCAACGACGTCTACATCTCGGACGACATCATCTACGAGGACTCCACACCCGGAGAGGGGCCGGACCTCGGTGGGGACGACGTTCTAGGTCTGGTGGCCTCCGGCGACGTCGTTGTCGGAATGACGGCGGAGAACATGGACGACGTCGAGGTCCACGCGCACATGCTGGCGCTCGACGAGTCGTTCACCGCGGAGCGCTACTGGGAAGGCTCGCCGCGCGGCACCCTGACGCTATACGGTGGCTTCGCCCAGCAACGTCAGGGCGCAGTGGGCCAGTTCAACAGCTACGGAATCGTCCACGGCTACCAGAAGGACTATCACTACGACATGAACCTCCTTACGAACTCGCCGCCTGGCTACCCCGCGACGGGGAAGTACCGACTGGTTCACTGGGAGGAGACAACGCCGCCGCAGGTGTGATACAAAGCCCGCAGGGTCCTGGAATGTAACGGCGCAACATTGTTGCAGAGCGGACCGCCGGGCCCCGTCCCACGGGACGGGGCCGGGCGCATTCCGGGCCACGAGAGGCCCGCGGGCCCTTTCGGAGTCATTCGCCGTTCGCGGGCCCACGATGCCGGGCGCAACAATCGTCGTTTGGCACCTGGCTTGCACGCTTCCTGTATCGAAAGGTATACACGGCCGCCGTTTGTGGCGGTTCCCGAGAACGCTGAGCGAGGTGGCGCCATGAGCAGAACCAGTCAGGTCAGCTGCAGGAACATGCTGAGAGACCGATCAGGATCGACTCTCTCCATCGTGATCATCCTCTCCTTCGTCATGCTGATCACGCTTGCCGCCGTCTTCCAGATCGGCGTTCAGGACGCGGGGCTGGCGGCGAGGAACGAGGAGAGCGTGCAGGCACTCTTCCTGGCCGAAGCGGGGCTCTCGGAGGGCGTGAGCTGGCTCCACGCGCAGCCTACGCCTCCTCCGGGTGTCAGTCAGCTCGAGCCCTTCGGGGCCGACCCGGAGACCCTCGCCTGTGGCTACTACTCGGTGACGATCACGCCGGACATGGCGAACCCCGGGCAGTCGCGCAAGCTCTACACCGTGACGTCTACCGGCGTGTCCAACGGGAAGTCCAGAACGCTGACCCGAGAGGTCTCTACGCGCTCGTTCGCGCAGTTCATCTACTTCACCGACCTCGAGATGAACCCGGGCAGCGGCAGTCCCATCTGGTTCGCGTCGGCGGACTACCTGTCGGGGCCGGTCCACACCAACGGTCACATCCACATCATGGGTGACCCCTACTTCGGCGGCCACGTGACGAGCGCATGGGGCGGCCCCGGAGACACGGACCCGTCGCACAACCCGTCGCTCGTGTACCACAACTCCGGATGGTCGTTCGAGTCCACGGCGCCCTCGAACGCGCCCTACGACGAGCCCACCTTCGCCGCTGGCTACGAGCTTGGGGCAGGATACATCGACTTCCCCGAGTACCTGGACGACCTCAAGGTCCTTGCGCAGGACGGCGGGATCTACGTCGAGGGGAACACCAAGGTCCAGTTCGCCAGGGAGGTGAGCGGTTCGCCTCTACACGGCTACGTGAGCTACAAGCCCTACCGTGGCGGCACCTGGACCGACGTCCCGCTCTCGTCGATCAATGGCGTCATCTATGTCAAGGGCAACATGCAGCTCTGGGGAACCGTCGACGGTGTCGCGACGGTCAGCGCGTCCAGGGACATCATCATCACCGACGACATCGTCTACCGCGACGCCCACGCCGTCAACGGACCGAACCCCGGGTGCGACGACGTTCTCGGCATCGTCTCCCAGGACGACATCATCATCGACAACAACACCGCGAACCAGAGTGACTGCAACATCCACGCGCACATGATGGCCCTCGATACGTCTTTCATGGTCGAGGACTACAACGTCGGCAGTCCGCGCGGTACCCTGACGGTCCACGGAGGGATCATCCAGAAGTACCGGGGACCCGTCGGGACGGGCTACGTCAGCGGCCACACCGTTCACATCAACACGGGCTACGCCAAGAACTACAACTACGACGCCAGGTTCTACAACACCGCGCCTCCTGGATACCTGAGCACCGGCACCTACGAACTGCTCGCGTGGAACGAGGTGCCCTGTGGCAGCTAGGCGAGGGCGGGGGAGGTTTGTGATGAGACGGTTCAGATGGACTAGGCGTGGAACGAGGTCGCAGCGCGGCTTCTCCATCATCGACCTGATCATCGCCGTCGGCGTGTCCGCCTTCGTCATCATGGCGGGGATGGCTTTCTACGCCGGGACGCTGCGCTCGGCTCGCGGGACCTCCAGTCTCGCGGGGCTTCAGCGCGACGCCGCTCTCGCGGTAGAGTCCGTCAGCAGAGCGATCCGCGAAGGCAGCAGCGTCACCATCGCGTCCGACTCGGCGGCGGGTAGCGACTCACTCAGGGTGCTGCTCCGCGTCGGAACCGTCGACAGCCTGATCGCCTGCTACCATCCCGACGACCAGGGCCAGCTGCTGGACATATCAGGGAACATCGTCGTGTCCAACGTCGACTCGGTGCAGTTCTCGACCTCCAACGGAACGCTCGTCAACGCGTCCGTCTACCTCCGAGACGGCATGGGAACGGCTGAGTCTTCGGACGACCAGTCGGTACTGATAGAGACCACAACTTCGTGCAGGAACTACTAGGGGGACGGTCGATGAGGCGAATCATTCCGCATAGGTTCCTTCCTCGCCGCGGCGCCGGCAGGCGCCCGGGACGGGGGGGCGCGCCCAGACGGCCGCTGCTGCGGGGCAACCAGTCCGGCCTCACGATGATCGAGATCCTCGTCTCGTTGATCGTGCTGGCGGTGCTGGTCGTGCCCATAGTGGACGCCTTGGTCGTCGGTCGCAGTTTCACGGCGCACCGCGGAGAGCAGCGCATGGCGCTCAGGCTCGTCGAGCGGAAGATCGAGTCGCTGATCGCGGCCGGCTACGGCTCCTCCGGCTCAGACGCCAACGTCTCGAGCGTCAACCTCGCTCCCGGGTCGCATCCAACGGCTCCTGACATCGTGGTGAACACTCGCGGCGACAGCGACCCGAACAACGACGTCTTCGGCGACCTGACCTGGAACGTGACGGTCGACGCCTACTCGACCGCGGGTGACAGCGTCTACAGGAAGCTCGTGACCGTGAAGCTCGCGTGGCCGCAGGGGGCCTACAGGGACAGCATCGTGGCATCCACGGTGATCGGGGCCTAGCAACGGGCGGAGAAGGTCTCCGGGGCGGCAGACGGAGAAGGCGTCCGGCGCCACACACTCCCGGCGCGGAGGTCGGGCATCTCACAGAACACACACGGGAGGGCGCTCGTCGCCCTCCCGTTCTCTCTTGCACCGCGCATCCGTACCGCCGGTCGTGAGGCCTCTCTCTCTACATGTAGCCCAGGGAACGGAGCCACCTGGCCATCTCTTCGTCGACTGCGGGAGCGGCGTCCGGGGGAGGCTCGATACAGGGTATGAGCGCGCTCATCGTCCTGACCTTCGAAGCGTCGCTGCGCGCCATGTTCGTGCGCTTCTCGGGCGGCAGTGACTGGTCCTCGAGCGTAGCTCTTCCGTCTGAGGACAGTGTCAGCCGCAGGTCTCCAACGCGCACGGTAGCGTGAGCGAGCTCAAAGCGCGTCGGGTCGAGGCTCGGGTTTATGTCCATCAGGAGGTCCACGAGCCTGTAGGGCGGGCCGCTGTACTCGGCGATCATTGGACGATCCGGGTGCGCCGGCTCGAGCAGGAGCGAACGGCTGTGCTCGGGCACGTCAGGGTCCTCTGTGCCCGTGAGGTCGAGTATCGTGGCATAGAGGTCAGAGAGCATCGTCGGGTCGTCCCGCACGCCGGTCCGAAGCGCGCCCGGCGCCCGCACCACCAGCGGCACCGCGAGCAGCGTCTCGAAGACGCCGAACTGGTGGCTCATCAGTCCGTGCTCTCCCAGGTTCTCCCCGTGGTCGGAGGTGACGATGATCACGGCTTCTTCGTACAGACCCCTCGAACGGAGTTCATCGACTATCGTCCCGAGGTACGCGTCCGCCGCATGCACGTCTCCGGCGTAGAGACGCCGGACATTGTGCCAGTTGATCCGGTCATGAGGGTGGACACCGGAATTGTACTCGTTGGCCCAGTGCGTGCGAACGCGCGCTTCGGGCGGCAGGTCCGTGAGAGCGACGCGCCTGTAGCTCTCGGGCGGGTCGAAGGGCAGATGCGCCTCGAGTATGTTGACGAACATGAAGAACGGCCTCGAGGCGTCCCGGGTGTCCAGCCACGCCCGTATGTTCCTTATTGCCTCGGGCCCTCCCTGAGAGGTCTGGTCGAAGCGCGTCATGTCGGTCGTCGTCTCCTCGTGGAGCACGTCGAAACCGCGCGTTAGGTCCGTCATCTCAAGCGTCAGCCAGGGGTTGCTGTGAAACGCCGCCGTTTCGTAGCCCTCCTCCTGAAGGCGTTCGGCGAGCGACGTGACCTCCGGAGGCAGCATTGGGTTCTTCGCCGTACACTGGTGATGTGAGGGGAGGCGACCCGTGAAGATGGACGCGTGGGACGGCGGGGTCCACGGCGCGGTCGCCCAGGCGTTAGTGAACCCGGTGCCCTCGGCCATCAGCGAGTCCATGTTGGGCGTGTAGCTCTCGCCCGGTCCGCACCCCGTATAGTCGCGGCGCACGGTGTCCAGGACGACCACGACAACGTTCGGGCGCGCGGGCGTCTCGCGGGAGCACCCGAAGGCCAGCAGCGCCGCCGCGACTGCACACGCGGCCAGAGCCGCCCCTTGGGCGGCGCCCGCGAGAAGCCTCCCGACGGCGCCGGTGTTGGCGGTCGAGGCCCGAGTTGCGCGGGCGGGTATTGAGCCTGTCGTGGAATCCGTCGGCATGAGGGGCTCCATGTGTCCAGTGTGGCTGCGACCACTGCGAATCCTAGACCCGCCCCTGTCTTTGGTCAAGGGGGAGGAGACGCCATCAGGCCGTCAGCCGTCCGTCCTGGAGGTGTATCGAGCGGTTGGCAGTTGCGCCGAGCCCCTCGTCGTGCGTCGTAGCTACGATGGTCAGACCGTCGTCGTTCAGCCTCCGGAACAGCTCGAAGACCTCCCTCGAGTTCTTCGAATCCAGGTTGCCGGTGGGCTCGTCCGCCAACAGCAGGTCGCTCGACATCGCCAGAGACCTGGCGATGGCCACGCGCTGTCTCTCCCCGCCTGAGAGCTCCTTGGGCAGGTGCTTCGCGCGAGCCGAGAGCCCCACGCGTCCCAGCAGCTCCATGGCCTCGTCCCGCGAGAGGGGATTGCGTGCGAACGTCGCCGGCAGCTGGACGTTCTCGATCGCCGTCAGTTCGGGCAGCAGCAGGAACTCCTGGAAGACGAACCCGATCCTCCCTCGTCTCAGAGTCACGAGCGCGTCCTCGCGCGCGTTCGACACGTCCTCGCCGAGCACGATCAACCTCCCACTCGTGGCCGCCTCGAGGCAGCCGAGGAGGTCGAGGAGAGTGGTCTTGCCCGATCCCGACGGCCCCATCAGTGTTACGAAGTCGCCGCGTTCGACCTCGAGGTCCACTCGGTCGACCGCCACAATCTCCTCGGCGGGCAGCGTGAAGACCTTGGTTAGTCCCTCGGCGCGGATGATGGTCCCGTTGGTCTCTCTCACTCTCCGCTCCTTATCGCCGCCACCGGCCGCATCGAGGCGGCCCTCGCGGCCGGGTATATGCCCGCAACGAACCCGACGAAGGTCGCCCCGACCAGCGACAGAAGCAGAAGGGGCGCCGTGACCACGACAAGCCGCCCGCTCGGTGCGTAGGGGAGGATGTTCCTGATGACGCTCTCGGCGATGCCGCCGCCCACGAGCGCGACCAGCACTCCGAGCACGCCGCCAATAAGACAGACGAGCGTCGTCTCGGCCCACACCACACGGAAGACATCGAGCCTGGAGGCGCCCATCGCCTTCATCACTCCTATCTGCCTGGTCCTCTCGAAGACGGACATGAGTATGGTGTTCATCACGCCGATGACCGCCACCACGATTGCGATCGCGGCTATGGAGCTGGCGAGCACCCGCGCCGACGACATCAGGTTGAGTATCGTGCCCTTGACCTGGGCCATGCTGACGACCTGTATGCCCGGCACGTCGTAGAGGTCCTCCTCGAACTGAGGGAGGTCCGTGATCTCCTTGAGGCGGATCCCGATGCCGCTGATCTGCCCGTCGAGGCCGAACGTCGACTGCGCCGTCGCGAGCGGCAGGAAGATAACGCCGTCGTCCTGAGTGCCGGTGCGCTCGAAGACGCCTACAACCTGGAAGACCTTACCGACGCCTGGCACGAAGATGCGGTCGCCCACGACACGCTGCTCGAGTTCCGCCGCCTCGTATCCGAGTATCGCTTCGTCTGCCACCTCGTTCGTGAACCAGCCGCCCTCGTGGAACTCGAGCCAGGGCTTGAGCCGTCTGTGAGCCCCGGTGACACCGACATACATGCCCATGCTGCCGGAGGCGGTGTCGTAGACCGTCGCCACGAGCTGGGGCGCGATCTCATGGATGCGCTCGTCGGCCACGATCGTGTCGTGGACGTCCTGCTCCATGTACCTGAGTCCGCCGCCGCCCTTGAGCATCAGGGTCGCGGCCTCGTAGGGGCAACCCTTCGCTGTGACGAGCACCTGGTAGCCCATTCGGTCGATGTCGGTGCGAAGCGAGCGCTGGTAGCCCTCGTCGAACGCGAGGAGGCTGACCAGCACCGCGACAGCGATGGCGACGCCGCCGACCGTGAGGACCGTGCGTATCTTCTTCCTCCAGAGAGTTCGCAGCGCGAGCCTGAACGCGATCATCGTATCTCCACCCCCGAGCCCACGAGCATCACGCGCGACTCCGTGACCTTCACCGTACCCTCGACCACCACCGCGCTGCCCTGCTTCTGTGGTATCGCCAGCCCGTGCGGGGCGATGTCCACGTGGATCGACGCTCCGCCCTCTCGCAGTTCGAACCAACAGCCGCTCGGGCATTCGTTCCCGATCTCTCCCTCGAGCTTGACGGTCCTGCCTTCGAAGCCGGCGGGATTCGCGAGGATGTCAGCAACCGGTGTTGGGTCGGCGTCTGACAGCGCGGCGCCGTAGACGTCGCCGCCGCCGCACGACGCGAGAGCGATCGGGAGCATCGCCACCGCCGCCAGCAGCAAGTAGAGTCTAGTCGTTCTCACTGGTGTCCTCCTTGTTGTCCGAGTCTTCCGCCGATCTAAGCATGAACTCACGCAGGAGCAGGAGGTTCTTCCTGATCCCGCGGAGCGTAGCAGCGAAGTCGTCGGCGCTGCTCTCGCTAGGGTCCTTGATAGCCTCGACGCGCCCGCGCTCGTCGGTTCCGCTCAAGCCCGCATCGCCCTCGTCACCCGCGAGGAAGTCCTCGAGTTCGAGACCGTCGAACTGGTTGGTGAACGCGTCCGACCTGAAGGCTCCCGCTTCGGGGGAAGAGAGCTTCTGGTAGTAGAAGTCGACGATGGTCCCCTCCGGGTCCGTCGCCAGAATGAGCTGCATTCCACCGAACGTGCCCTTCTGGTTGACCCCGTGCAGACGGCCGATCACGCTACCGCCCGACGTCACCGTGTAGAAGGCGTACGGCACGTCGAGCGACTCGAACGTGGGGTCGAGAGTGTCGCCGAGGTCCGCCTCTATCAAGGCCGCGAGTGAGTCGCCGCCTCTCTCATCGATAGCGATGAAGTCGGTGATGTATGCCTCGGCCTTCGGAAACACCCTCATGATGTCGCGGTCGGGGTCGTTGAGCGTGCACCCCACGGCCGCGCGGGACGAGACAGGGGTTGCCAGCACACCCGTTATCACCGCGCTCGCGAGCAGGGCCGAAGCTCTCATTTCACCCTCCAAGGTAGTAGGCCTGCAATACGGCGCTCGCATCCCCGTCCTCGCCGGGTCCCTCGACGTCCCCCCGAACGTAGGCGCGAAGCGCCAGGTCCGGAGTGGCCTGCCAGGCAACGCCAGCCGTCACCGTCGTCGCGCGCGCTACGCGGTCGTCTAGGTCCCCTGACCAGCTCAGGGTCTGCAACTCGAGTCTCAGCTCCTGCATCGACGGCACGACGTAGCTTGTCTGAAGCAGCGCGCCAGCGACTGCGGTGCCGTCGTCGGTCCCCACGGTCAGCTCGCCCGCGTACTCGAACGACCCGGTGGACGCAGTGAAGGCGGCGCCCCCCCGGAACTTGCTGACGACACTGCCGAACTCGGGAGCGGGCAGTGTCCAGGCCCCGCGGCTCTCGAGAACTCGTCCCGCCGCCAGTGAAACCCCGTATCGGAAGCCGTCTCCGGGAGGCTCCCATGCCTGGGCGGTCGCGAGGAAGCTCCCGTCGTCCAGTCTGATCCCCATCCCAGAACCCAGCTGTCCGGCAAAGGTCACGTCGTATGGCCCGAGGATGCCGCGATACCCGACGCCCCAGTCTTTCTTGAACCCCAGGTCCTGCATCGCGAGCGTCTGAAGCACTTCCCCATGAGTGTCGACAACTGGCTCCAGACCGTGAGCGGGGGAGAAGTGGCCGACTATCATGTTCTTGCCGAGACCGAGCTTCCGCTCTACCCAGACGCTGTGCAGTTCCACGCCCCACGCGGCGTCGTCCTGAGAGGAGTCGTAGGTGACACGCGCCTGTACGTCGAGCGTCAGGATGTCACCCGCTGCGCCGGAGAACCGCCTGAAGTACTCGAAGCCCGCCCCGTTCCGTGGCGCGCCGCGGACCTCGCTCGTCCAACCGCCGGTCTTGGAGTAGCCGGAGGTGAGGCTGAGTTCGCCCGACAGCATCGCCGCGTCACCGTGCGCGGGCAGAGGAGCGGCGAGCAGTCCGAGCAGAGCTGTCATGACTGCCGCTGATCGCATGGGTGTCACCTACTGCTTCAGGTAGCGCTCGAAGATCGTCATCAGCTCCTCGACCTTCGCATCGGTCTCGGCCGCTGAACCGGACCTCATGGCGTCGGCCACGCAGTGCTCCACGTGCTTCCGGAGGATTCGGGCGCCGACCGCGCCTAGCGCGGCCTGGACGGCCTGTATCTGGGTGATGATGTCGACGCAGTACGCGCCCTCCTCGACCATCCTGCGAATGCCCCGCACCTGGCCCTCGGCGCGCGCCAGCCTGTCGAGCGTCTCGTCGTGTCTTGTCTTGTGTCCGCCCATCGGGTCTCCTCCTTGGGATGGCCGCTCACAACCTCCACGTGTACAACATATACCCCTATGGGGTATATGGCAAGCGCCTCGTTCCCGCGGGGCCGGTCCCATACCGGGTGGCCACTCATCTTGACCAAACACGTGATGTGTGTTATCGTGCGAATGCTGGCTCAGTGCAACTGCGATCTGCAGAGCGGGTCACCGTGCGTCTGGAGGGGAGCATGAAGACAGCAGGAACAGCTTCGAAGCGCGACCCGTGGAGGCGGCCGGGAATGCTCAGACTGACCGGCAACCAGTCCGGTAGCAGCCTCATTCCGATCATGGGCATAACGGTGGCGGTTCTGCTGGTGGGCGGGGCCATCTTCTCGTTGGGTGTGAGCGAGAGCGACGTGGTCGACCAAAGTGTGGACACGACGAGGTCGTTCTGGCTCGCGGAGGCCGGGATCGAGCGCGGTCGCGGGTGGCTGGAAGCCCTTTCGGACCTGACGCCGCCCGTCTACCCGGCGTCCGGCGAGTTCCTCGAGCAGCCGCTCGGAGGAGGGAATTACGACGTGTCGATCACGATCTTCGACGACACGAATCCGTGGCTCGTGGAGTACGAGATCATCTCGACGGGGGCATACGAGGAGGGCGTCAGCCACATCAGGGCGATCTACCGCAACGAGACGTTCGCGCAGTACATGTACTTCGCCGACGAGATGGAGGAGATCTGGTTCATCACGGGCGACCGTCTCGACGGCCGAGTGCACACGAACGGCTACATACACATCAACGGCGATCCGTGGTTCGGCATGAAGGTCTCGACCGCCGAGGACGAGATGATAATCGCGGGCGGCAGCAACCCAACCTTCGAGGGCGGCTACGAGCTGGGCGTGGAGGAGATCCCGCTGCCGGTCTCGTCCGACCTGGCGACGACCGTGCAGGCCCAGGCCGCGTCCGACGGGACCTACGGCGGGTCTCTGAACGGAAGCAGCGCGAAGTATGAGGTGATCATCGGCAGGGACGGGTGGTTGGGAGGGTTCAGTTACCGCTCCTACGAGCGTTCGGGCGGGTGGTGGTCTCCCTACGAGTGGTCGGACTGGACCGACGTCTATATCGAGGACACGAACGGCGTGGCGTGGTTCGACGAGCCCGTCCACGTCAGCGGCGAGCTCGACGGAGAACTGACCATAGGCTCGTCGGTCGACATCTACATCGACGACGATATCACGTACGAGGACTCGACGGAGGAGGACGGCCCCAATCCCGGTTGCGACGACGTGCTCGGGCTGGTCTCGGAGGGGGACGTCATCGTCGCCCGCACAGCGGCCAACGAGGACGACGTAGTCATACACGCGCATATGCTGGCGCTGGACGAGTCCTTCATGGCGGAGGAGTACTGGGAGGGCCCGCCGCGGGGGACACTGACAATGTACGGCGGATTCGCGCAGCAGCGACAGGGCGCGGTGGGGCAGTTCAACTCGAGCGGTATAGTCCACGGGTACCAGAAGGACTACCACTACGACATCAACCTGCTCGGGCACTCGCCCCCGGGTTACCCGGGCACGGGGAAGTACCATCTGATACAATGGGAGGAGATCTCCGCACCGCCCGCCTAGTCGCGGACCGCACGGTTCAAAGGAGCTCCTCCGTGCCGAGCTTGCGCACGCTCATAGCCACCCGGGTCGTCGACCCGCTCGGATGGAAGCTCAAGAGGTCGGATCTCGGCGGAAGGCTCGCCGAGTTCCGCGCGTACCAGTGGGACGACCGCGAGGAATGGCTCGCGCGCCGGGACAGGCTTCTGGCAAGCTTGCTCGAGCACGCGGTCACTCGGGTGCCGTACTACGTGGAGCGAGTGCCGGGGTTGACCACCGAGTCGATCCACGCTGACCCGCTTGCCGCGCTCGCGGAGTTCCCCACGCTGGAGCGCTCCGACGTCACCGAGCACTTCGATGAGCTAAGCTGCGAGATGGACCGCGGGACGTGGACCGAGAAGTCCGGCGGCTCCACCGGCACGCCGGTACGCTTCCTACACGACAGGGTCTACAAGGCGGCCGCCTTCGCGACGACGCAGATGTCATTCGAGTGGGCGGGCGTCGCGAGGGGCGACCGCCGCGTGGGTCTCTGGGCCGCAAGGCGCGACCTCCGGGGGAAGCACTCACCGGTCAGGAAGCTCGGCGCCTTCTTCCGCGACATCGAGCTCCTCGACGCCTTCCGGATGACCGACGACCGCATGCGCGAGTACGTCGATCTCATCAACCGCAGGCATCCGGTCTGCCTGGACGGCTACACCGAGTGCCTCTTCGAGCTGGCGAGGTTCATCGAGAGGGAAGGGCTGAGCATCGCGTCCCCCCGCGCCGTGGCGACGACAGCCGGGAACCTCATGCCGCACGTTCGGGATACCCTGACGCGCGTTTACGGAGCGCCGGTCTTCGACAGATACGGCACGAGAGAGAACGGGCTGCTGGCGACGGAGTGCGACCGGCACAACGGGCTCCACGTGATGGGGGAGACGACGGTCCTCGAGATACTCGACGAGAGCGGCCGACATGTGGAAGTCGGCGAGCCCGGCGAGGCCGTGGCGACGAACCTGTGGAACTACACGATGCCGCTCATTCGCTACCGCGTCAGGGACCACGTCGTCCGCGGCGCGGACTCGTGCGAGTGCGGGCGGCCTTACCCGCTGGTGGATCACGTGGTCGGCAGGACCGGCTCGAGCTTCGTCAGGCCGGACGGCGCGCTGGTGCTTCCGTCGGCATGGGTGCGCCTCTTCGGGGTGACGTTCGCTCACCCTTCCATCCACAAGTATCAGGCCGTCCAGGAAGAGGTGGACCGCATCAAACTGAAGCTGGTGCTGCTTCCCGGCCACGAAGGTCCCGACGAGAAGCTACGTCGGGCGATCGTGGAGCACATCAACGAGATGATGGGAGCGCGGTGTCGGGTTGACTTCGAGGTGGTTGACGACATCCCGCCGACAGCTTCCGGTAAGTTCCTCTATTCGGTGTCGACTCTGAGATCGGACGCGGTCACGGCATGGCCGGAGGGGGATGCGCTGTGAGGAAGAGACTGGCCGCACTCGGAGCGATCGCGCTCTTCGCTTTCGCGCTGTCCTGCGGGCCTGCGGCCGAGAGCCCGCCCAACGTGGTCGTCGTGGTGATCGACACGCTGCGGCCAGACCATCTGCAGTTCTACGGCTACGAGAAGGACACCGCGCCGTTCCTCGGCTCCCTCGCCGACGCCGGTGTCGTTTTCGAGAACACCCGCTCGACCTCGTCATGGACAGCGCCGGGAACCGCTTCCATAGTCACGTCGCTCCACCCGGTCCAGCACGGGGTCCACAAGGGCCTGCTCGCGGTCCGGATGATGCAGCAGGTCGACCGGACCATCCGCGTCAACCGCATCCCCGATGACGCGGTCACTGTGGCCGAGGTGCTCAGGGAGGCCGGCTACTCGACCTGGGGCGTCAGCGACAACCTCAACATCGGGTACGAGGAGGGGTTCGACCAGGGCTTCGACAGCTTCCGCACCTCGAACGACGCCGGGGCGGCCACGGTGAACGCGACGGTCCGCCGCTGGTCCGAGGACATGCTCGAGGGCGAGCCCTACTTCCTCTACATCCACTACATGGACCCGCACCGTCCGTACCAACACCGGGCGCCGTGGTACGAGCCGCGGGAGGGTGAGCTGCTGGACTCCATCTCCGCCTACGACAGCGAGATCAGCTACGTGGACGCGAAGGTCCGGGAGCTCTACGAGCTCTTCGGATGGGGCGAGGACACGATCGTCATCGTCACGTCCGACCACGGGGAGGAGTTCCAGGAGCACGGCGGGTGGGACCACGGGCGCACGCTCTACGACGAGGTACTGCGCGTGCCGCTCTTCGTGCACGCCCCCGCGGAGTCTCTGGCGCCCGGGCGTGTGAGAGCGCCGACGTCCGTCATGGACATTCTGCCGACCATTCGCGAGCTGTTGGATCTGCCCGCGAGCCCGGTCGACCAGGGCGTCAGCCTGGTCCCGGCGCTAAGGGGGGAGGGGGAGCCAACCTCCGACCGCGCGTTCTTCACCGACCTCAGAAGCCCGCCGTGGTTCGGGAGCCTGAAGCTCAAGTCGGTCGTCAGAGGCGAGGACAAGTGGATACTGACGCACCCGGATGGTGAGGAGCTCTACGATCTCGCCATCGACCCCGGCGAACGAGAGTCCGTCCTGGAAGGGAGGCGGGCGACCGCCGAGGAGCTCAGGGCTGAGCTCGTGGCCTTCGAGGCGGAGTGCGAGAAGTTCGTGGGGGAGAGCGCCGAGGTCACTCTCGACGAAGAGGACATGGAGAAGCTCGAGGCTCTTGGCTACGTCAACTAGCGGCGGCAGTCACGGAGGCTCGGCCCGGCGGAGCTACTGGATGTACCCGAGGGCCTTCAGCTGCTCGCGAGCGGCCTCGTCGATCAGGACGCTGTCGCCGGTCGCCGCCTCTCCCTCCATGAAGGACGCAAGAAGCGCCAGCAACTCCCTCGCGCTCGCATCACTCTCGTCATAGACGTCGCGCGACTCCCCGGGATCGGCTCCCAGGTCGTAGACGTACGTCCCCACGGCGACGTTGCCGACCTTCGAGAATGTGCCGCGCGCGGACCACGGGATCAGGTTCGTATCTGCCGGCGCGATGGCGACGAGCTTGAGCTCACCGTCGATGACTGAGCGCTGGTGGTAGCCGGGTGGGCGGTCGCGTTCGATGAAGACGGGGTAGCTCTCGTACTCGCCGCTCAGGAGGTCCCTGCCGGGAAGTCCCTCCGGCGCGTCGTCCACTCCGAGCATCGCCAGGAGCGTGGGCATCATGTCGATCTGCTGGGCGCGGGCCGCCGTCATCCCCGGCTCGATGCCCGGCCCGGCGAAGACGAGCGGGACTCGCACGACCTCCTCGTACGACGTGTAGTGGAACTCGCCTCCGTGCTCGCCGAACTCCTCGCCGTGGTCGGAGGTGAAGACCACGACGGTCCGGTCCAGCATCTCGCGCTCGGCGAGAGCGTCCAGCAGCCGGCCGATCTGACGGTCTGTGAAGGCTATCTCCTGGTCGTACCTGTCGACAGGTTCGCTGCCGAACTCACTCCATTCGTCGTGCTCGAGATACTCGAAGTGCGGGTCGAAGTAGTGGACCCACATGAAGAACGGTTCCTCGAGGCGGTCGAGGTCGCGGATGGCGAGATCTGTCAGGCGGCTCCCCGTAGACGCATCGTGCGGGTGTCCGAGCTGCAGCACGCTGTAGTCGAACTCGCTGAATCCGCTCGAGAGCCCGTGCTGCGGTGTCAGCAGCATGTGGCTGACGAAGCCGCGCGTATCGTAGCCGTTCTTGCGAAGGACTCCGGCGAGCGTCGGCACGCCCCACTTGAGCGACAGGTGGAAGTCGGTGGCGCCAGTCGCGCCCGGGTAGAGTCCCGTCATGATCGAGGCCATAGAGGGGAGCGTCCACCCGGACTGGCTGTATGCGTTCGTGAATACGAGCCCACGCTCCGCCAGCGCGTCCACGTTTGGCGAAACGTCGCGATCGTGACCGGCGTAGCCGAGGTGGTCGTGGCGGAGCGTGTCCACACAGACTAGGAGGACGTTCGTGCGCCGGGCGCTGCCGCAGCCTGGTGAAACGACCAGTGCGGCGACGCACACAAGGGCGGCGGTTGCGGCGACGGCTCTGCGCATGTTGCGGCTCCTGATGTGGTCGGTTTCCCAAGTCTCGGTGTCCGGGTCGAGCGCCCCATTCTATCGCGGCGAGCGGGCGATTCAAAGGGCCTGGCGTCGAGGGGCGGATGCGACGGACGGTGAGGGCGTTGAGGGCCGGAGACGCCGCGGGTTGGAGGGTCACGTGGCCGGACCGCTTGAGGACCCGTCCTCGCGTGTGCTATCGTCGAATGACCCACCAGACAACGTATCCCGACCCTGGAGTTCCCGTGACCAGCGAACGCCAGTCCGGAAACCGTTTCACGAGCGCGACCGCCGTGCTCGTGTACATCGCCCTCGGACGTCTGCTGCTCCACCTGCTGACGAACGGCGGCTACGGGATCGCCCGCGACGAGCTATACTACATAGCGTGCGGTGACCACCTGGCCTGGGGATACGTCGACCATCCGCCGCTGACCCCCTTCCTGGCGAGGCTCGTCACGTCCGTAGGAGGGACGTCGCTCTTCGCCTTGCGACTGCTGCCGGCGCTCGCCGCTGCGGCCACGACGTTCGTGGCCGGACGCATTGCCAGGGAGCTGGGCGGGCGCACCTTCGCGCAGGCCATGACCGCCGTCGCCGCATCGATCGGATACAGCTCGCTCCTCTTCGGCACCGTTCTAACGACCAACGTCTTCGACCATCTGGTCTGGGCGCTCGCGCTCTACCTGTTCGTTCGCCTGCTCCGGCAGTCCGAACCGCGCCACTGGCTCTGGCTGGGGCTGACGCTCGGCCTCGGGCTCATGAACAAGCACACCGTGGTGTTCCTGGGCGCGGGGCTCCTCGCGGGGCTCGTGCTCACCGACGAACGGAAACTGCTGACCACGCGCTGGCCCTGGTACGCCGCCGGGCTGGCCGCGCTGGTCTTCCTGCCGAATGTCGTATGGCAGGTGCAGCACGGGTGGCCGACGCTCGAGTTCCTCGAGCGCGCCGACCTCAACCGAATGCCGCGAGTCGACCCGTGGGGTTTCCTCGTCGGTCAGGTGTTCTCGCTGCACATGCTGCTCCTGCCCATATGGCTCGTGGGGCTGTGGCGACTACTGGCCGGGAAGGAGGAGAAGCCGTTCCGTTCGATAGGGATCGGCTACGTGGCGCTCTTCACCTACTTCGTCCTGTCGCGCGCCAAGGCCTACTACCTGGTCCCGTTATACCCGCCGCTGCTGGCGGCCGGTTGGGTGGCGGTCGAGCGCTTTGTCGCGGCTCGGAAGCTGCGCTGGCTGCCCGCCGCGGCCGCGGTGGTTCTGCTCGCCGGCGGAGCGGCGACGGCCCCCCTGGCCCTGCCCGTCCTTTCACCCGAGGCGCTGATCGAGTACGCCCCGAAGGTCGACAGAAGCCTCGCCAGGGTTCCGGAGGGTGCGAGCCGTATGCCAGTGGCTTTCCAGGACATGTTCGGTTGGGAGGAGATGGTCGCGACGGTGGCGGAGGTCTACCACGCTCTCCCGCCGGAGCAGCGCGAGGTGGCGGCCGTCTCGGGCAACAACTACGGGCAGGCGGCCGCGATCGACTTCTTCGGTCCGGCCTACGGTCTGCCGAAGTCTGTCTGCACGCACAACAGCTACTGGTACTGGGGTCCCCGCGACCACACGGGGGAACTGCTGATCACCGTGGGTGTGAGAAAGGAGGCGCTCCAGGGCGCTTTCGCGTCCGTCGAGCTGGCCGCCGTTGTCGAACACCCCTACGTCGTCTGGTATGAGACGGACCAGCCGGTCTACGTGTGGAGGGACATGAGGCTCCCTCTTGGGCAGGCGTGGCCGCGCATGAAGCTGTTCTACTAGACGCCACACGGAGGAGGACTGCCGTGAAGACCTTCGCTGTTGTTCTGCTGGCGCTGGCCGCGCTGTGCTCAGTGGCGCCGGGCCAGCGGCTGTCGACTTCGACAGCGCCCGACAAACCGAACGCGGGCGCCGGGAACACGTCTCCCACGTGGCGGGTCGACGGCGACACGATCGAGGAATGCTGGGTGATAGATTCCCTGCCATTCACCGAGGCGGGCTCGAACTGCGGGTTCGCCGACGACTACGACGAGCAGTGCCCGTACACCGGCTCCACCTCGCCCGACGTTGTTTACTCCTACTCGCCGCCGTACGACATGTGCCTGAGCATCAGCCTCTGCAACTCGTACTACGACACCAAGGTGTTCGTCTACGAGGACGAGCACACTCCGGACGACCCATACGCCTGCAACGACGACAGCTACGACTGTGACGACCCGCCGGTGAGCTACACGTCCTGGCTGGAGGAGGTGCTGGTCTTCGCAGGGCACACCTACTACATCGTCGTGGACGGCTACAGCGGCGACTGCGGCGACTACGTTCTGGAGATCGACGAGGTCTACTGCGGCCCTGAGTGCGTGATCGACTGCGTAGGCGTTCCGGAGGGCGAGCCCACCTGCTACGATGGATACGACGACCAGTACAACGGCGGCTGCCAGTCCGATACGTGGTCGATGATCCCCGCGACGTCCGAGCCCATCACGATATGTGGTGAGACCGGCGTCTTCGACGCGGGGGGCGTCACCTACCGCGACACGGACTGGTACCTCGTCTACCCCTGCGGCGGCGTTCCCATCACGGCGACGGTCGAGTCCGAGGTTCCGGTCCTCCTGGCGTTCGTGCACCTGATCGACTGGTGCGACGACTTCGAGATCTACAGCTACGTCTACATGGACGAGTGCATGCCGACGTCGCTGACCGAGGAACTGCCCGCCGGTCAGTTCGCCGTGTTCGTCTCTACGTCCGACTGGTCGACCGAATACGAGTGCGGTTCTGACTACTGGCTCATGCTCGAGGGATACTCCGAGCACTGCGATCCTGTCCCCGTCGAGGACACGAGTTGGGGGCGGCTGAAGTCGCTCTACAGGTAGGCCGGAAGCCATCGCCTGTGGTCTTGTACGTGCGCGCCCGCAACACGGCCCTGAATATGCAGTTCAAGGACCCGCGGACCCGGGAGGGATCGCGGGTCCTTTCGCACACCCCCGAGCGGGGTGTCCCGTGCCGGAGTGTGACCATGCGTGCGATGACACTGCTGGTGCTGGCGCTGGCGCTGGTGGCGCTCTTCTCGTTCCACGAGCCGATCCTCCAGTACTGGAGGGCCCGGCGACCGGCGATAGTGGCGTGTATCAGCGAGGGGCGGTTCGCTGACGCGTTCGACGTCGCGCTCGGCGGGGGCCCCCCAGACGAGAGTGGCCCCCGCTCGAAGGATACCGAGACGACGGGGGAGGAGCCCTCTGAACTCCTTGTGACCCCCGTGGGCGAGTCCTCCTCGCCGCCCGTCGAGCCCGCTGACCCGGACAGCACCTGACCTGGCTCTGCTCTCAGTTGGCCCGATGGGGAGCCGGGAACTACGCAACCTGAGCATCGAGGATATCCGCCAGGTCCTCCTCGACGGTCCCTATCGGCTTGATGTCGTAGTTGTCGATCAGAATCTGCAGTACCGCCGGCGTAACGAAGGCCGGAAGCGATGGGCCGAGCCTGATACCCTTGATGCCAAGGTGCAGAAGGGTCAACAGGATCGCTACCGCCTTCTGTTCGTACCAGGACAGCACGAGCGACAACGGGAGCTCGTTCACGCCCACCCCGAAAGCCTCGGATAGCGCCACTGCGATCCTGACGGCAGAGTAGGCGTCGTTGCACTGGCCTATGTCGAGAAGGCGAGGGATGCCGCCTATGTCTCCGAACTCCATCTTGTTAAAGCGGTACTTGCCGCAGGCCAGCGTCAGGATCACGCAGTCGTCTGGGACCGCAGAAGCGAAGTCGGTGTAGTAGTTCCTGCCGCTCTTGGCGCCGTCGCACCCGCCGACGAGGAAGAAGTGCCTGATCTTACCGGCCTTCACCGCGTCGATGACGGCGTCGGCGACACCGAGAACGGCGTTGTGACCGAAACCTACGGTAATGCTCTTCTCCACCTCGTCCTTCTCGAACCCGTCGGCGGCAAGCGCGGCCTCGATGACGGGTGAGAAGTCGCCGTCGGAGATGTGCCTGACGCCTGGCCACGCGACCAGTCCGGACGTGAAGATGCGATCGCCGTACGACTCGCGCGGCCGCTGGATGCAGTTGGTCGTCATCAGAATGGCGCCCGGGAACTCCGCGAATTCCTTGGCCTGGTCCTGCCAGGCTCCCCCGTAGTTGCCGGCCAGGTGTGAGTGCTTCTTGAGCTCCGGGTAACCGTGCGCAGGGAGCATCTCGCCGTGCGTGTAGACGTTGATGCCCTTCCCCTCGGTCTGCTCGAGAACGGACTTGAGGTCCTTGAGATCGTGACCGGAGACGAGGATCGCCTTCCCTTCGACCGGGGATACGCGAACCTGGGTCGGTTCCGGGTGGCCGTAGGCGCCGGTGTTGGCCGAGTCCAGCAGTTCCATCGCCATCATGTTGATCTCGCCGGTCTTGAGGCACCATTCGAGCAGAGCCTCCGCCGCAGGGTCTTCGTGGGTGAGGAAGTCCAACCCCTCGTGGAAGAGGCCGTAGAGAGCTTCGTCCTCTACACCGAGCACCATGGCGTGGTCGACGTAGGCCGCAGCGCCCTTGAGCCCGTAGAGCATGAGTTCCTGCAGCCCCGCCACGTCCGGGCCGAGTTCCGCCTGGCGAGACTCTATAGATACCGCCTCGCCCTGCGATATCATCTCCTTCAGCTCGCCACCAGGAACGAAGGCCGCGGGCCCACTCAGTTCCTCGGGCGTGTCGCCGCTCTTCCGGGCGGCTTCTGCGTAGCTCGCTCTCAGTCCGTCCCGGATCCGTGCGCCCTTTCTGACGAGAGCAGCGACCCTCTCCGGGTCGAAGTTGACATTGGTCACGGTCGTGAAGAGCGCCTCTATGACGAACACGTCCGCGTCGTGGTCGGTCACTTCGTAGCCGCGAGCACGATGCGCGCACATCGCCACGCCTTTCGCGGTGTGAACCAGAAGATCCTGCAGCGCTGCCGTTTCGGGGCTCTTGCCGCAGACTCCGCCCGCCGTGCAGGCAACGCCCTTCGCCGTCTGTTCGCACTGATAGCAGTACATCTCACCTCCGATGGTTGATGCTGCCGCCTGCGGCCGCGGTGTGGCCGCGAACCGTTTACACACCCACTGACTCGCCGACCGACACCCCGAAGTCCGCGATCGTCACCTTCCTGAGCTGCTCTCGCACCTCCTTGCCGATCCGGCAGAAGTGGTCGCCGAGAATGCACGATGCCCATCCGCACGTCGGCACCGACATCGCACACTCGGAAACGTCGATCGGCCCCTCCACGATTTCGTAGACCTCGAGCGCGGATATCTCTCGAGGGTGACGGGTCAGGCCGTAGCCTCCTCCCGGCCCGCGCACGCTCCTGACGAGCCCTGCCTTGACCAGTCTCTGAAGCACCTTGACCAGGTGCGACCGCGACACGCCCAGCGTGTCCGCAATGACCTCGGCGGACCACGGGCCGCCCTCGGTGTCGGCCATTATGGCGGTCGCATGAAGGGCCAGTGAGGCGGCCTCGGACATCTTCACCGGGTTGCTCACGGAGCACCCCCTTCTCTGTATCTACTCAGCCAACTGGACTGCTCAGATACTAGCAAACTAGTACCACAATATAGGGATTAAGGCTCGGCTGTCAAGCGGTTCTCGGGGGAGTGGCGGGTTGACTGGTAGCACCTGAGAGAGTGATAGTGGACGCTCACAGACGTTCACTAAGCGAGAGGAGCAGTCATGAGGCCCGTGAGAGCAGTCGTGCTGGCGCTGACGGTCTGCGCGTTCCTGGTCCTGGCGGGGTCGGCTCATTCCGCCGACGTCATCCGTGTCCCGGCCGCCGAGGCCGCGGGGCACGTGGGCGAGATCGCGGAGGTCTGCGGGCGAGTCGCGAGCGCAGCGCACATCGGCGCCGTCGACGGCGAGCCCACGTTCCTCAACTTCGAGCGTCCCTACCCGGACCAACTCTTCACGGTCGTCATCTGGGGGGGCACTCGCGCCCGGTTCGAAGGGCGTCCGGAGCGCATGTTCGACGGCAGGGAGGTCTGCGTCACCGGACGCATCGAGGAGTACAACGGGCGTCCGCAGATCGTCGTCGACGACCCGTCCCAGATCGCGCTCGTGAGTCCTTCGCCGGCCGTCGGAGAGCTGACGGAGACGGAGCGCGTCCTGGTGAAGGCGCTCCTGTCCTCACTGGGCCACGAGGCCAACTACGGCTCATCCGAGTGGGACGAGGAGGCCGTCGAGGCGATGACGGCATTCCAGGAGGAAGAAGGTCTGGCGCCGACCGGGACGCCTGACGCTGAGACTCTGCGCGCTCTCGCGGACGCCGTCGGCGAGGTGCCCGACGCGGAGCTCGACCTCGTCATTCGCCTGCTTCTCTTTGAGGCGGCGGCTCGAGCGGAGTGAAGTCGGCGACGACGGGGAGGTGGTCCGAGGCCTCAAGCGTGTCCTCGGAGCGAAGGCCGTAGCGTGAGAGCTCCTCGGCGTCCAGCTCCTCGGTCGCCAGGACGAACGCACTCTCCAGCCGGAGAACGCTGTCCGAGTAGACGATGTAGTCCAGCTTGCCCGGCGCGAACGCGCTGCGCCGGTCCCTCCACGTAGCCACGCTGACGCCCCCGGCTCGGCGCGCCCACGAGTCCGAGAACGGCGTGCCGTCCCAGTCGGGAGCGAACGAGGGGCCGAAATGGTCCTCGTCCGCGATCCGCCCGTGGGTCAGCGTCAGCACCTGATTCGCCCCGCCGACCAGGTTCATGTCGCCGGCTATCACGACCGGCGTTCCCCAGGGAAGGTCCAAACGCTCGGGAGCCCCTCCGTGCGTGGCGGGAGGACCGGGCGCCATCGTGTCGCGCGTCCAGGCGGCTATGCCGTCCAGCTGCTCCTGACGCTCGACCTCCTTTTCGCAGCACGGCGGGTGCGCGCAGACGACCGAGAGGTCGACGGCGTACAGGTCGTCGGGAAGGTCGACAAGTGCCCAGTAGTTACCGGCCTCGTCGATCTCACTGGCCTCGGAGATCGGGAAGCGGCTGACGATGTGTCCCTCGTCCGAGTTCGTCCCGTGCCAGTCCCCGTCGGGAACCGCCAGGGACACGTAGTCGGCGGCCTCCCTGGCGGAGTGCCCCCAGATCTCCTGGAAGCACACGACGTCCGGGTCGAGCGCGCGCAGCACGCGGATGAACGGGGCGGGCCGCTTGAAGAGCCCGTCGAAGAGGACGTTCCAGGTGACCACCCGGACGTGAGAGGTGTCTCGTCTCTCGAGCGCGACGGGCAGGGCGGCGGGCGGCGGGTCGTCAGACAGACTGACCGAGACCGAGCCCTCCCTGGGGAAGCGATCGCCGCCGTCTGCTACGAGAACGAACTCTATCCGCGGTCCGAAGCTAACGTCGTGACCGGATACCGACCTCCTAAGGAACGAGACTTCGAAGACCCGCGAGCTGACCGTCGGGGCCTGAAGAAGCCCGATGTCGGACTGGTCGACCTTCCACGCGTCGCCGCCGCTCCACGCGCGTCCCTCCCTGCGGCCGAAGGTCCATCCGAAATCCGCGCCGAGCCCCTCCTCAGAGCGGCCCGTCGCGGGGTCCGCGTCCGTGTCGACGAGCAACGTGATCTCGTTCTCGCCCTGCAGGTTCAGCTCGGTCCCGACCTGCAAGAGGAAGGTGGCTCGCTCGGAGTCGCTCCTCACGCCGACTACGGCGAGCTCCGCGCCGAGGCCGGCGCCGGGGTCACCCGGCAGGTTCTCGGGGAGTTCCCAGTCCTCGAACAGACCGTCCACGGCCAGCGGAGACTGCCCGGACGCGTCCGACGTTCCAACAACGGCCAGAAGGGCTGACAGCAGCAGGGTCGTCGGTCTCAATCGGCTTCTCCGGTTGCGGTTCTGCAATGGCGTCTCTAGGCAACTACAACACGCCGCCGCGCCGTGGTCAAGGCGAGAGGGCGGCGTATCGACCGATTCCAGGCCCGTCGGCGCTTCGCCAGGTGGCCCCGGGCCGTCGCGCCTTGACTGAGCGGCCTTTGGGACCAATACTTATTGAATACGGTCGCCACGCCGGAGAGGAACAGACTTGAACACATCGAAAGCGCTCATCCACGTCGCGCAGCGCGCCGCTGTCCTGTCCGTCGTGTGCGCCGCGGCACTCGCGTTCGGCGGATGCTCGGGACCCAGGCTGGACCCGAACGTACCCAGGCACGTCGTCGTGATCTCGATAGACACCGCGCGGGCCGACCACTTCGGCTTCATGGGCAGCGATACCGTCAAGACCCCTCGTCTCGACGCACTCGCCGCCGAGTCCATCGTCTTCACGGACTACATGACGGTGGTCCCTACGACGCTTGCGTCCCACACGACGCTCTTCACCGGCAGATACCCGATGCATCACGGCGTGGCCAGGAACGGCTTCGTCGTCAACGAGTCGAACGAGATGCTCGCCGAGACGCTCAAGGCGGCGGGTTTCCATACGGCCGGCTTCGCGGGGTCGTTCGCTTTGGACGAACGCTTCGGCTTCGCACAGGGCTTCGACCACTACGACCAGGACTTCTCCATCTTCGTCGGCGATGGCGGAGCCGACCAGAACCAGCGGAGAGCGGAGCACGTCACAGACGCCGCGGTCGCCTATCTGGACGGACATGGGATACCCGGCCGTCTGTTCCTCTTCGTTCACTACTTCGACCCGCACGGTCCCTACGCCGCGCCCTCGCCCTGGAACAGGATGTACGATCCCCTGGGCGGCAACGGTCTGTACCCGGCGGATGTAGTCAAGTCTTCCAGGGCCTTCACGACCGAGCGTGTGGAGGAGAACGCGAGGCGAGTCGGTCTTCAGTACGCATCGGAGATATCCTACGCCGACGAGCACGTAGGGCGGCTGCTCGACTACCTCAAAGAGAGAGGCGTGCTCGACGACGCGCTGGTCGTGCTGACCACCGACCACGGGGAGTGCATGTGGGAACACGGTGAGGAGTTCGGACACGGGCGCACCGTCTATCAGGCGACAGTGCACGCCCTGTGCACCTTCCGGCTCCCCGGCGGCGAGGCGGCCGGCACGCGGGTGGATCAGCTTCTGGCGAATATCGACGTCCTGCCGACCCTTCTGGGAGTCCTCAAGCTCGAGGCCCCGGACGGCATCGACGGCGAAAAGGTGGATCTCAGGGACCTCGAGACCGGCATCGACCTTCGCGTGAGGTTCGGCGAAGCCACGAAGCCCCACCGCAACGTGGAGACAGACCCGCGTTGGGCCAACGCGCTGAAGGCGCGTTGCATCCGGGTAGGGCGATACAAATACGTCTGGACGCCCTACGCCCACACCAGAGAGCTGTACGATCTCAACGTCGACAGGGACGAGACGAACAACCTGCTCGTTCAGCCGGACGAGGAGACCGCCAGGTTGGCTGCCGACTTCCACACGAGGCTTGTCGAGTGGACGGAGTCGGCCGATCCGCTTACCTCAACTTTCGACCCCTCGCAGCGCGAGGAGAGCATTCGGCGGCTGAGGAGTCTGGGGTATCTGCAGTAGACCTTCGGAGGACACCAATGGAGAGACGCAGGACGATCGGAAGGAACGCACGAATCCTCTTGTTGTGTACGGCCGCGATGCTCGCGGCGAACTGCGCGGCGGCCAACGTCGAACGCCGTGACCCGGAACACCGGTTGGCGGTGGCGCTGCCGAGTCCCGTGCAGTTCTCTCGCACCGACACATACGCCCGTGAGGTCTACTACTTCGCCGATGCCACGTACCACACGGTCTTCAGGAACACGACCGGCAAGGTCGACACGTTCAGGATGGACATAGAGAACGAGATCGTCCCCGAGGGGTTGGGGATGTTCGACTGGCTGGCGCAGTACTGCGACACGGGCGGGGCCTGCCACTTCGGCCCCTGGGACTACGTGCTGCAGCCAGGGGAGGCGGAGACGTTCGACGTCCACCTGCAGGACAATGTCGGAACGACGCAGGGAATGGCGCTCACGACCCTGACCGCCACGTGGGGCCGGGAGTCGACGTCGGTGTCGTTCGCAACCTTCGTCGACCTGCCATCGGTGCTGCTTCTGGACGACGACGGGGGCGCGTCGCACGAGACCTACCTCGCCGAGGCAGTTGAGGACGCGGGCTACTGGGCGCGTCCGTGGGACGCGGATGAGATGGGCCGGCCCGGCCTCGAGCAGCTCGAGTCGTATCGCATGACGCTCTGGAGCACGGCCGACGGCTTCGCTACCTACATCGACGAGGCGGAAGAGCAGAAGATGATGGACTATCTCGACGGCGGCGGGAACCTCATGCTCTCGAGCATGGACTACCTGTCGAGCCGCGCCGGGACGAACACGTTCATCAGTGACTACCTGCGCGTCTCGAGCTGGACGGACGACGTGGGTGCGGGCTTCGCAGTCGGAGTCACCTCCGATCCCATCGCGGACGGGATGTCGCTCTCTCTCTCGGGAGGACCGTTCTCGCCGGACAACACCGACGAGATGACCGTCGCATCACCTGCTGAGTGGATCTTCTCGGACTACACGGTGCCCATAGGCCTTCGGGTCGAGGAGAACGACCACAGGATCGTGTTCCTCGCCTTCCCCATAGAGGCCGTCGGTGACACCGCTCCCGACCCTGACAACAGGGCGACGCTCGTGGGACGCGTGATCGACTGGCTGGACGACTCGCCCTTCGCTGAGCCGCCGAGCGGGCGCGGCGTTGAGCAGGTTGCGGTCTCTGCGGCGCCGGCGCTCGAGCAGAACGCCCCGAACCCGTTCAATCCCAACACCGAGATAGCCTTCACCGTGCCCGAGAACGCCGGGCTCGTGACGCTCAGCGTCCACGACGTGTCCGGTCGCCTGGTCAGGACGCTCTTGCGCGGGGAGCTGCCCCCGGGTCGCGCGAAGGCCGCGTGGAACGGGACGGACGCGAGCGGGAGTCCGGTGGCCTCCGGCATCTACCTCGCCAGGTTGCGGGTCGGTGACGCCACGGCGCACCGCAAGATGATGCTCATCAAGTAGTGTGGAGGCGCCGCCGCGTGCGCCGCGCGCGAGCCGTACTTCAGAAGGCCCCGTCCGTGGACGGGGCCTTCTGCCGTGTGTGGTCGTGCTTAGGGTGTGTTGCCGTCATGGACGACGCTAGCGATATAGGCCCTTGATGGCGCACCACGTCGTTTCCTCGACGGGCGTTCCGTAGTAGTTAGCCTTGACCTGTAGAATGGCCGTGCGGCCCCAGTCCTGGTCGGGATCCCAGAAGCCCTCATACCAGGCCCAGGTGTCGACGCCGTTGAAATACGTCTGGCCGCCGTGCCCTGTGTTGTCGAACCCGAAGCAGAAGTACGTGCCGTCGGGGATTATGATGTACTCGGCCGACACGTCGACGTACGTATAGGTCGTGGGCGGGAAGACGGTGGGGTCAGGATCAAACGGCGTGAACGCACCGAAGTAGTCGGCAGTGGTCGCGCCGCCGCCTGGCGGGATGAGCCCGCCCATGTCGGTCCACACCACCCAGCCGTAGGCGCCGGTCGCAGGTCCGCCGCAGGGGAAGCCGAACTCGAGCAGGATGAGGTCGTTCCCCGTGTCATTGAGCACGGTGGTGATGAACCACTCGCCCCAACCATCCGCCGAGCCTCCGAGATCGGGGACGAAGTCGAGCGTGCCACCGGTGTTGTAGGCGTAGTCGTAGCGCACGCCGCTCGGCTCGTTCGGCGGAGCGGGGCGCCACTTGGCCGGTGTTCCGTCCTTGCACGCCGTCATCTCCGCCAGAGCGGGGGAGACGACGAGCGCCAGGACGACCACAGCAATCAGGAGCTTGCTCATCATAGACACCCTCCTTCTTGAGGCCGTCGCACGACCGCGCACACAGTGGGGTTTCCAGGTGGGACCCGGGAGAGGACGCTCTGCCCCCGGGAGCGCTATTGAGTATCCCTCATTCCCTACCTCTGGTCAAGGTCTTCCTGGTTCCTGGAGGCCCCAGGGGTAGCGGATGCTACAATCGACGTCCAACTCGCCGGCCCCGGCGCGTGTCAGTAGGGGCGAACGTCCGAGAGAACCAGCCTTTTCACAGACGAAGTGATGCGAGCTGCACGGGGGAACTCCATGCGCGGCATGTGGCTTGTGTCGGTCGGCGCAGCGCTGACCGCCGTCCTTATCGCCAGCTGCCCGCTCAGCGGCGCCGCCGGCGTCTTCTGCGAAGTAGACGACCTAGACTCTGTGGGACCCGCGACCGCCAACGGGCGCCTCACGCCGGTGCCGTCCGTGCGAGCCCTCAAGCTCGACGGCGAGACTATCGAGCTCGACGGCGTGCTCGACGAGGACGTCTGGCAGCGCGCAGAGGGAGCGCGCGGGTTCAGCAAGTGGGACCCCGCCAGAGGGGATCTGGCGCAGGAGGAGACGGTCTTCAAGGTCGCCTACGATGACGAGGCCATCTACATAGGCGTAGCCTGCCTGGAGAGCGACTGCGCGAACATCACCGGCAGGCTCTGCCGGCGCGACAACATGCACGACTCCGACATGGTCAGCCTGTACCTCGACACCTATCACGATCACACGACCGGCTTCAACTTCAGGGTCAACTCCCTCGGTGTCAAGGGCGACCGCTACGTCTACAACGACGGCAACATGGACCCCGACTGGGACGCCGTCTGGGACGCCGAGACGTCGAGGGACGAGCACGGCTGGTACGCGGAGATGCGCATCCCCTTCTCGTGCGTGCGTTACAGAAGGTCAGGGAACATGACGTGGGGCTGCAATCTCTACCGCTGGATGCACACGAGGGGGCAGGATTCGTGCTGGACGGTCTGGGACACGGAGACCCGCGGCTTCATCAGTCGATTCGGAGAGATCACCGGACTGATCGGGGTCCCACACAGCCGCCAGCTCGAGGTCATGCCCTACGCCGTGGCCAGGGCCACGGACCCTGCGGCGGTCGGCGAGGAGGATGAGCTCGACCACTTCGAGAACTTCGGACTCGACCTCAAGTATGGGGTAGCCTCCAACTTCACGCTGACGGCGGCCTTCCAGCCGGACTTCGGGCAGGTCGAGGCCGACCCCTCGCTGCTCAACCTGTCTCCGTTCGAGACCTACTACGACGAGAAGCGTCCCTTCTTCCTCGAGGGCAACCGCTACTTCGAGCACCCGCGCTTCAACGTCTTCTACTCGCGGCGCATCGGCACGGGCGACGAGAACTCGCGCATCCGAGTCGCGAGCAAGTTGACGGGGAAAACGTCTCATGGGCTCTCTGTGGCGGCGCTCTACGCGGCAACCGACGTCACCGCCGAGGGACAGGCGCACAACTTTCTCAAGAGTGGGGAGCAGCTTGCGCACCGCTTCGTGGGACGAGTGGGGAAGGAGTTCGCAGACGGTGCGCACCGCCTCTACGTCATGCAGACCGGAGTGGTCAAGACGGCGGACCGCGAGGAGTACGGCGACTACGACTCCCGCGACTCGTTCACTACGGCGATGGACTTCGACCTGAACTTCCACGACCGCGAGTACAACGTGAACGGGACCTTCGTCGGCTCGCTCGTAGCTCCGGAGGAGCCGGCGTCCGATCCGAGCGTCCCCCACGCCCGCAGATACGGGACAGGAGGCACGCTCGACGCGCGCAAGCTCGGGGGAACGTTCATCGGCGGAGTCTCGGGCAGGTGGGAGACGGACGACCTCGACCTGAACGACGCGGGATTCCTCAGCGCACCGGACGAGATGCACGTCGACGGGTGGTTCCAGGTCAACCACAATTCCACGCGCGACGACGCGCTCTTCACGAGCGGCAACGCGAGCATCAGCATGTGGAGGGATTGGCTCTACGCGGGAGCGACGGGCAGAGACGTCCACACCGGCGAGGAGGTGTGGTCGTACGGACCGGGGCATCCGACGAGTCTTGGCGGCGAGATCAGCGGCTGGTCCCAGCTATCGAACTTCTGGAACGTCTGGTCCGGGTTCGGACTGGACGCTGACAGCTCGTCGAGGTATCACTCCCGCACGTTCACCGACACGCTCGACGTGACACACCGCGGTCCGCTGATGACGCTGCCATCGGGCGGCTGGTTCTGGCTGGGCTTCAGCACCGACTACAGGAAGCCAGTCGCCGCGGAGGTCAACTTCAGCACTTCCCGCAACCGCGTGGACGCCTGGCACAGGGACCTCTCCATGGGCGTCGGCTGGACCGCCACCGACGCGGTGAACCTCAACCTGTCGCTCGGATACAGCCGTTCGAGAGGCATGGCGGCCCACCTCGACAACTTCGAGAACCCCGGCGGCGGCATCGGCGGGGTCAGCTACGTCTTCGCGCAGCTGGACCAGCAGACGCTGAACGCGACGTTCCGTTCCGACGTCCTCTTCAACAGGGACGTCTCGCTGCAGCTCTACGCGCAGCCCTACATGACGGTCGGAGGCTACTCGAACCCGCGCGAGCTTCAGAGACCGCGGTCGTTCGACCTCGAGCGGCCGGACGACATCCCCGGTTTCGACCCCGGCGACGTCCACGACTACGACTTCCGCTACTTCGCCATGAACATCAACGCGGTGCTCAGGTGGGAGTACCGTCCCGGCAGCACGCTCTATCTGGTGTGGAAGCAGGGGAGAGACATCTACGACGACAGGTTCGAACGTCCGGACCTCCGAACGGAACTCGACCCGGGCGACCTGCTGGGCGAGGAGCCGGAGAACACCTTCCTCGCCAAGCTGACCTACTGGTTCTCGATCTAGTCGGGAGCCCGCGGCCGGGCGGGCGAGCTTGCGGCCCGAAGCGCGTGAGGCGAAGAGAACGCCGGCGTCCTTTGAGACGCCGGCGTTTCGCTGGATGTTCGAGTGGCCCCTTGCGCCCGTAAGTGCAGCGCGGCTGGCACCCGCCTCCCGGACCCTATCTGTACATTGCCTTTATCGAACCCCAGCTGGCCTCCTCGACCGGGGAGGCGCAGTCGCCGCAGGTGGTGTACTCGTAGTAGTGCGCTCCCACGGGACGCCCGTAGGGATGGATGCTCGGGAGACAGGGCGAGTTACTGCAGTGGTAGTAGTTGCCGTTGAACACGTCGCAGAAGAGCGGGTCGAGGTCGAAGTTCGTCGGGCTGTTGCCAGGAAAGTCGTCGCCGCCCCGGTTGCCGAAGGCGATGCAGTAACGCACCGATACGGTCCCGTAGTCCTCCGCCTGGACGGACGCGCCACCCTCGCCGAAGGCGAAGATGGAGTTCTCGACGTTCATCTGGAACCCGAAGACGCCGGCCGCGTAGACGCCGCCGCCGTGGTCGGCACCGTTGAAGCAGAAGGTGCAGTTCTGGACCGTCAGGGCCCGCGAGTAGTCGGTCAGCGCGAATATGGCGCCGCCGTTGCCCGTTGCCGTGTTGTAGTCGAACTCACATCCGGCCGCGTTCACCCACGTGAACCCGTTGATGAACACGGCGCCTCCGTTCATCGCCGTATTGTGACGGAAGTTGCAGACGTAGATCTCCGACGGATCCTCGGGCTCGGTCCCGCCGTTGTCGAAAGTGCCGATGTAGACCGCCCCGCCCTGAGCGGAGCTGTTCCCTATGAAGTCGCATGTGGAGATCGCCACCAGCGTTCCCGTCTTGCAGCAGACGGCCCCGCCGTTGATGCCCGCCCAGCCGTCGTAGAAGTCGCACTTCGCGATCTCAACGTCGGACGCGTACGTGTAGATGGAGCCGCCGTAGGAGTCGGCCGTGTTGCCCTCGAACTCGCAGGAGATGATGTCCATGATGGCCGAGATGCCGGCGTAGATGGCGCCTCCGTAACCCGCGTCGCAGTCCTCGAAGTGGCACTTGAGGACGGTGCAATAGGAGTAGGCGCAGTAGATGGCGCCGCCCCATCGCTCCGGACCGATGTCGTCCGATCCGTACCCGTTCCGTATCGTGAAGCCCTCGATGATGAGGTCCGGACCCTCGCCGCTCGCCACGACGAACGCGCGTCCCGCGTTCCCGCAGTCGATGATGGTCGACTCCGCTCCGTCCTCCGAGACGAGATAGACGTCCTTGCCGCTGAACGAGATCTCACGATTGAGCGACCCCGAGTAGGTGCCGGCGGCCACGAGCAGAGTGTCGCCCGGACCGGCCGCATCGACCGCCTCCTGGATGGTCGCGTAGTCCCCGCTCCCGTCCCAGTTGACGTCGATGACCGAGGCGTTCGCCGCAACGGCCGCGCCGAACACGCACACAAGGACTAGCACATGAGCCTTCACCGTGGACCTCCTGGCGGTGGGCTTGCGACTGCGGGGGGGAGCAGCGGAAGCACCTTCATTCTATTGGATTGAGATGCAGCGCACAACAGCGCGATTCGTGGGCGCCGCGCACGGCCACCGAGCTGCCGTCCCGTGGACGGCCCTCTTCGAGTTAACTGGGGGGTGGTCGTCAATCGCGCCCTCACTCAGTATGACCGCGCTCGGGGCCGGCGCGTTTAGTGCCCTCGGTCACCTGCTGCGCGTCGCCGGTTGGCGCCCCGGTGGGCGGCTGTGCTATAGTGTGTCTGGTGGCGGCGCGGTCGTCCGGCAGAGCGTGGAGGGACTGCTTGGTGGCTGGTGATTCAGTATCCGCGGGTGTCCGTGGGCGACCCCGGCGAGGCGACAGGAGCGCCGGGGCCACCTGTCTGCGCTCGCTGGCCGTGGCCGTGCTGCCGGTCGTGGTTGCCGCGCTTCTGCTGTCCGGCTGCGGTCCGGGCGAGTCGGGCGGAAGCGACGGTGTCGCACGTCGGCCTGAGGAGAACTCCGGCGAGTGGGGGGAGCCCCAGGGGCGGTGGCACAACTCCGGGTGGATGGAGGTGGAGCCGGAGGAGGAGCGGGGCCTCACGGTGGAGCAGCGCCGCGAGTTCGCGCGGCTGCGCTCGCTCGGCTACCTGCCCGGCTCGTCGCCTATTCCCGCGAACACGGGTGTCGTGGTCTACGACGGCCGCTCGGCGTGCGACGGGCTCAACTTCCACACGTCCGGGCATGCGCCTGTCGCCGTGTTGACCGACATGGAGGGCAGGCGCCTGCACCGCTGGCGGATGAGCTTCGAAGACGCGTGGAACGAGCAGCCCGGCGACTCTCCACCCGCGTCCATCAAGAGCGCCGGCTACTGGCGCCGCGCGCGTCTTCTCGAGGACGGCAGCGTGCTCGCGATCTTCGAGGGGTTGGGCCTCATCAAGGTCGACGCCGAGTCGCGGCTTGTCTGGGCGCGCTTCGGCGGCTTCCACCACGACCTGGACGTTAACGCCGATGGGCTCATCTACGTTCTGACCCGGGAACCCCGCATCATCCCCGAGATCCACGCCGAGATGCCGATACTCGAGGACTTCGTCGCCATTCTCGACGCCGACGGCAACGAGCTGAGGCGGGTCTCGGTGCTGGAGGCCTTCCGGGGCACGCAGCACGAGTGGTTTCTCGACAGAGCGGAGAGGCACGGTGACATCCTCCACACGAACACGGTCGAGCTGCTCGACGGGCGGCTGGCAGGCCGGGTCCCGGCCTTCGCGGCCGGGAACGTGCTCGTGACCGTACGGGAACTCGGCGTCATCGCGGTAGTCGATCTCGACGCCGGCGAGGTCGTGTGGAGCATGGATGGCGGTTGGGTCAAGCCGCACCAGGCGACGGTTCTCGAGAACGGGAACCTGTTGATCTTCGACAACCGTGGCAACGAGGGCAGATCGCAGGTGCTCGAGTTCGACCCCGTCACCGGCGAGGTCGTATGGAGCTACCGGGGAGACACGCCGGACGACTTCTACTCGTGGGAGTGCGGGTCGTGCGAGCGGCTCCCGAACGGAAACACGCTCATGACCGAGTCGGACAGGGGAAAGGCGTTCGAGGTGACGGCGGACGGGACCCTGGTATGGAAGTTCCTGAACCCCATGCGCGCCGGCGACGATCTGGAGTTCATCGCGACGCTGTTCGAACTGGTACGCTTGCCCGAGGACTTCCCGGACGACTGGCTCGATGGTGGTGGCGACGGGAGGAACCGATGAGACCCGGCCGCCGTAGCCGCAAAGCTCGCCGGGCGGCCCGCATCGCCTGCGTCATCCCTGTGGTGCTCGTGTGGGCGGGCCTTGCGGTCCACGACGCCGGGACCGTCGCGGCGGCCCCATGCCGACCCACCAGCGGCGAGCAGGTAGCCCGTGACACGCTGTCCGGTACCGAGGAGATCCTCTCGCGCGTCTTCTCCCGGGAGGTCGTCCGGTTGAAGCGCGACGGCGTCCGATTGGAGGCGGACTGGAAGCAGGCTGTGTTCATGCTCGGTGCGATGCGGGTCTTCGAGGCCACAAGCAGGGGCGAGTACCGCGACGCCGCCCTCGAGTGGGCGGATGCCACCGGCTGGGCGCCCGGACCACGGTCGCGCCACGCGGACGATCAGAGCCCCATACAGGTCTACCTGGCCCTGGTGGAGGCCGGAGGGCCCGGGGTATCTGACGACGCGCTCGAGGCCGCCAGAGCATCGTTCGATGCGATGGTCGCGGACCCGGCCTCCGGTCGCGAGGAGTGGTCGTGGTGCGACGCGCTGTTCATGGCTCCGCCGGCCATGGCTGGGCTCAGCCGGGTGTCAGGCGCGAGCGAGTACGCGGAGCTGATGGACCGGATGTGGTGGGACACACACGAGCTTCTCTACGACCCGGAAGAGAGGTTATACTACCGCGACGAGCGCGCGAAGACGTCGATGGACGGGAGCGTCCCCCGCTCGTTCAGAGGGAACAAGCTCATGTGGGCGCGAGGGAACGGCTGGGTCCTCGCCGGCACGGCGGCCGTGCTCGCACAGATGCCCGCGGACCTGGAGACCCGTCCGCGATACGAACGCCTGTTCGTCGAGATGGCCGGACGAGTTGCAGAGCTGCAGGGTGAAGGGGGACTGTGGGGGTCCTCGCTGCTTGACCCGATGGACAGACAGCCCCCGGAGAGCAGCGCGTCCGCGCTCTTCTGCGCCGCGTTGGCATGGGGCGTCGGTGATGGGTTGCTCGACGGCGACGCCTACCTGCCCGTTGTCCGGAGCGCCTGGGAAGGCCTGGCGGCCGCGGTCGACGAGGACGGAAGGCTCGGGTGGGTGCAGCGTCCCGCCCGCCGGCCGGGGACCGTTCTCGAGAGCGAGTCTTGGATATACGGCTCGGGGGCCTTTCTGATGGCGGGCGCGGAGGTGCTCGAACTCGAGCGCTCCGGGCTCCTGACTGGAGGCCCGTCTACTCGAGGCGAGGAGGAAGAGGATTGAGCCCGAAGCGACTCCAACCGGTCTGCGCGGCCGCGGCTTGCGTCGTGTTGCTGTCTGTCGGGTGCGGTTCGCACAGGACATCCGTCCCGGATGCTGTGTCCGGGGGTGACGGCCCGTCCTTCACGGACGGCGAGGCCGCTTCCCCGCTGGTCCTGAGGACCGAGGACGGTCTCGCTGGGGAGGAGTACCCCGCCATCACCGAGGACGGGGCGTGGTGCTGGTTCGGTGAGCCCAGGGCCGTGACCGCCGGCCGAGACACGATGCGGACCTTCGTAGGTTACGTTAGTTCCTCGGGCGATGTGGGAATATCCGCATACGAGCACGGCACGGGCAGGACAGAGGATGTTGTCATCAAGCCGGGGTTCCAGGTCGACGACCACGGCAGTCCGTCCATTCTCGTGCGTCCAGACGGCAAGCTGATGGTGTTCTACTGCGGCCACAGGGGACGGTGGATGATCTACCGCACGTCGACGCACGCTCACGAGATAGGGAAGTGGGGACGAGAGCACGCCGCCTCCGGACACACCGGGGAAGCGGCCGGTTACACCTATCCGAATCCAGTGTCGCTCGGCGGCGAGGATGACAAGCGGTACCTCTTCTGGAGGGGCAGTGGGTTCCTGCCGACGGTCGCCTTCTCCGAGACGGGCATGGACTGGAGCGAAGGCGTAGCGCTCGTGCAGGGCGAGGGCGATACGCCGTACATGAAGGTCGTCTCGGACGGGGAGTCGACCATCCACTTCGCACTCACGAATGACCACCCGAAGCTCGATCCAGAGAACAGCGTCTTCTACTTCCGGTACGAGTCGGGGACATTCAGACGTGTGGACGGCTCGATCATCGGCACGTGGGACGATCTGCCCATCGGGTTCGAGGACCTCGACCTCGTCTACGACGCCGCAACCGCCGGGGCGCGCGCGTGGATCTGGGACATCGCGCTCGACTCGTCCGGCAATCCTGTCATAGCCTACGCTGCGTTCCCCGAGGCCACGGACCACAGGTACCGCTACGCGCTGTGGGACGGCTCGGCCTGGGTCGACTCCGAGATCGTCGGTGGCGGAAGCCGGTTCCCGTCGATCGACCGGCGTCTGCGCAACTTCGAGGCCTACTACTCGGGTGGGCTAGCACTCGACCACTCGGACCCCTCTACGGTCTATCTATCGAGGCCCGTCCACGGTATCTTCGAGATCGAGCGGTGGAAGACCGGTGACGGAGGGCGGACCTGGGTGTCCTCGGCGGTCACAAAGGGCTCCGCGTCGAACAACGTCCGCCCCGTGGTGCCGCGCGGACACACGGCGGGAGGCCCCCAGCTCATCTGGATGAACGGGCCCTACCACGACTACACCGACTACGGGACGTCGCTCCGCATGAGATAGCGCGAGCGGCCGGGACGCGAGCAGCGCACCAGTCCAGAGGAGGGCGCGGCCGAGCCGAACCCATCGCCGGGCCGCATCGAGCCCTTTGCCGGTCCGCGTCAAACCCATTGCCGGGCCGCATTCACGAGTGCGAATTCACGAAACTGCCCATGCCACGGGCACCTACGGGCCGATAGAGGTTGACAGGATGGCGCCTCCTTGATATCCTTGCACTCGTAGTAGGCGGAGCCACGTTGGTGTACGGACACATCCGGCGACACTGGAGGGACCTGCCATACACGCGGGTCCTTTTGTGTATCCGGGGCGTCCCGGGCCCGGCCCGAAGGCGAGGCGCGCTCATTGCGGGTGAGAGGCCCGCGCGGTGGCAATTGTCGGCGGAACGGGGGAAGGCCCGGCCGCCGGCGAAGAGATGGAGGTAGGGGCTGGATGAGTCGCACGACCGGTAGAGTGAAGTGGTTCAACGACAGCAAGGGCTTTGGTTTCATCACGCCGGATGATGGGCAGAAGGACTGCTTCGTCCACTTCTCGGCCATTCAGAGCGACGATGCGTTCAAGACGCTCGGCGAGGGCGACCACGTCGAGTTCGACATCGTGCAGGGCGACAAGGGCCCGGCGGCGGAGAACGTTGTCAGGCTCGCCGAGTAGCCGAACAAGACAGGATCCGCAAGAAGGAGGGGCCGCCTCGCATGCCGTGGCGGCCCCTTTGTTGTACTGTTCCTGTGATGGCTCGGGTCGATCGAACCGGGACCCGCACCGATTAACGCGTCCGCCGACGCTAGCCCGTGCCTCCCTGGCTGGCGGCCTGCTCCTCGGCGGCCTTCTTCAGCTCTTCGTTGGCCATGATGGCGACCTCGACACGGCGGTTGGCGGCCTTGCCTTCGACGGTGCTGTTGTCGGCCACCGGCTGTGACTCGCCGTACCACGTCGTCGTCATCCGCGCGCCGGCCACTGCCTGCTGACCGAGGTAGTTGGCCACCGCCTTCGCGCGGCGCTCCGAAAGGGCCATGTTGTAGTCGTCGGAGCCGTCGGAGTCCGTGTGTCCCTCGAGCAGGATGTTGGTGTCCTCGTACTTATTGAGAATCACCGCCAGCTTGGCGATGTTCTGCTGCGCTTCCATCTTGAGGTCGGACTTGTCCACGTCGAACAGGATGCCCGAGTCGAAGGTGATCTTGATGCCCTCACCGACGCGCTCGATCTTGGCGCCCTCGATGTCGCGCTGCATCTCCTCCGCCTGCTCGTCCATGTAATTGCCGATGATGCCGCCGGCTGTGCCTCCGACTGCGGCGCCGATGATCGCGCCTGCGGCCGTGTTGCCCGCGGCGTCACCGATGAGACCGCCGAGCAGCGCGCCCGCGCCGGCTCCCACCAGCACGCCGGTGTCGCGCCTGTTCATCGACGCGCACCCCGCAAGCCCGACGACAAGCACGATCGACAGCGTCAGTGCAAGAACCCTCCGCATTGCTTCCCCCTTCCGGTTGAACTCGTTCCTTGCCGCCTGTCCCCGCACGCAGACAGTCTAAATCCGACCCGGAACACGAATCAAGAGACGTCTTGCCCGGTCCAGCCATTCGACGCGAAGCGGGGCCCGCTCCGCCGCCTCAGCAGTGCCTCTGCCGCTGAAAAAGCATCGGCCCCCGCTAGAGGGGCCGATGAGCCTTCGTGTCCAACTGCAGGTCTGTGTGGTCCGAGCCGTGCATTGGGTCCCGAGGGGCGCGGAGCTCTACCTCAGCACCATCACCTTCGAGCGCAGTACTCCGGCGCCGTTCGATGCGACGCAGAAGTAGGTTCCGCTGGCGACCCTTGCCCCGCCGTCGTCGGTGGCGTCCCAGTGCACCGTCCGGGGCTCGGAGGTGCCTCCGGACCCGTCCATCGAGCGTACGAGTCTGCCCGCGACGTCGTAGATGCGCAGCGAGTAGCCCGTGTCGGTTCCCGATTCCCCTCGCGGCGGGACGAAACGGATCGTCGTTTCCTCCGCGACCGGATTCGGGTAGATCCACATGCTGCCGGCAGCGCCGACGCCGGCCATCGCCCGCACCTCTTCGGAGAGTCCGCTCTCGTTGCCCGAGATGTCTCGTGCGGCGACCGTGTAGTCGTAGTACGTTGCCACCACGATGTCGTGGTCGACGTACTCCGTCTCACCACCCTCGATGTGCGCGAGCGGCTCGTAGAGCAGGTGTCCCTCGCGGCGCCTGTAAACCGTGTAGCCGGCGAGATCGCCGGCCGTGGCCGCCTCCCAGCTCAGCTCCACGGCGCGGTCCGTCGCCACGGCCACAAGCCCCTCGGGCGCCGTCGGCGGGTAGAGGTCCGCGACCCCGTGGGTCGTGAACATCATGTCGCCCGTCGCGGCCTCCAGTCCGGTGGCCGCTCCGCTGCTGGTCGCCCGGAAGTGGTAGACCGTCCGCGGTTCCAGGTCGTCGAGCACTATCATGTGCTGGATGGCAAGGTCGCCGCTCTCCACGGTCCGCCCGTACTCGAGTGTCGGGCCGTAGTCCACCCGCGTTGTGGCGGGCAGGTTCGTTATCCAGGAGATGGTGGCCGTCGGACCGTCGGCGACGTGGACCGACACGTTGTATATGCTGAGTTCCTGCGGCTCGTCGGGCTCGTCCGTCGTGAACGTGAAGATGTCGGACGTGGCCGTCTGGTCGTACTCGTCCACCGACTCCACCCGGAAGTAGTGGAGAGTGGAGGGCTCCAGGCCGTTGATGACCGCCAGGTGGCTGGTCACAAGCTCGGCCTCGAGCGCCGTCGAGAGGCCCAGCGCCGGGGTGTCACCGTAGAACACCTGCGACGAGGCCGGAGTGGTCGTCCACCAGCGGATGGTCGCAGTCTCGGGCGTGACCTCTAGCACTGATACGCCCACGATCTCCACCGGGTCCGCCGGAGATGTCGTGCTCACAGGATCGGTCTCGAGCGAGGACGAGCATCCGCACTCGTCGACGGCCACAAGGCGGACGAAGTAGGTCGTGCCCTGTGTCAGTCCGTCGACGGTGATGTCGTGTTCCGTGACCAGGTCGTCCGCCTCGACCACGCCGTCGCCACCCGGACCCATCGTCCCATACTCGACGCGCGATATGGCGGGCGCGCTAGTGGTCCACGATACGCGGAACGACGTGTGCCCGACGTCACCGACGGCTACGTTCTCGATGGCCGGCGCGGGCGGACACGTCTCGAAGCTGGACACGTTCGTCGTCGCCGTGTTGCCGAACGCGTCCCTGCTGACCATGCGGTAGAAATACGTTGTCTCGGGATTGAGCAGGTCGAGAAACGCAGCGTGCTCGATCGCCAGTTCCGGCGACTCGGGTGACGAGTAGGGGAGGTAGCCGCTGGCCGTTCCGTAGTCTACGTGCGAGTAGGCGACCCTGTCGGTGGTCCAGCAGATGGTCGCGTGCGTGTCCATCTGGTCGATGGTGCAGCCGATTACGTCGGGCGCAGCGGGCCGACGCAGGCACATGAGTCCCTGGTCGGGAAGACTGGCTCGGTCCACGGTGAACCCTACGATCCCCAGCCCGTCGGACACTACCGGTTCGTCGAGGATGAGCGAGTCGTCACACGTGACCTCGAAGCCCGTGTTGGGCGTCATGCCGACGAGGACGTGCGCGCTCGAGTTGGACTGCTCCGGGGGTTCCGCAGCGCCTGCGGACAGTATGATAAACAACACCAGGGCGAAGGCGCCCGGCACTGCCAGGTACTTCGTTCGGTTCATTTGCAATCGCCTCTTGCCGACCCGGTCGACCCGTGCCGACGTGCCAACTCCCACCATCGGAATTGCGCGGATTATGCCGGTAGGCATGGTCCCTGTCAACCCCGGATTGCCATTTTTCGGACCTGTTCTCGACACGCGCCTGCGCTACTGCACAAGTTGTGACAGCCCGACATGAACATGGAGGCGCGACGGCGTTCCCCGCACGCGCGACCCGGGCGGACACTTCAACAGAGCATATTCCGGGCCCACGAGGTCGTGGGCCGCGCAAGGGTAGGGAGAACGGTGCGGGGGCCGGTGCGTAGGAGCTACCTGTAGAGCGCCTTTATCGCGCCCCAAGTGGCGCCCTCGACGGGTGAGTCGCAGTCGCCGCAGCCCTGGGTCTTGCTGCCAACAGGCAGACTCCAGGCGTTGTTGGCGGGAAGGCAGGGGGAGTTGGTGCAGAGAGACATGGCGCCGCTGGTCTGGCCGAGGAGGTCGCAGACGAGCGGGTCTGCGTTGATGTTGTCGTGGGGACTCCCCGGGAGGCTGTCCCCGCTGCTGTTGCCGAAGACGCAGGAGTGGAAGGTCTCGGGTGCGCCGCCCCACACGGCCGAGCTTCCGCGCCCGAAGGCCAGCACGCACTGCTCGACCGTCGCGGTCGTGTTTTCGAGGAAGAGGCTCGAGCCGAGCGCGCCGCGGTTGTTCGCCATGGTCGTTCTGAAGAGCGTCAGGTCGGAGTTCTCGAGGGACATCCCGCCGCCCCTCTGACCGTCGTTCGAAGCGAAGGTGCAGCGTCTCACTGAGATGTCCGCGTTCTTGACACTGATCGCGCCGCCGCGGTCGACAGCCGTGTTGCCGTAGAACTCGCAGTCGGACACGCTGGCCGCGCCGCCGTCGAACTTGACCGCGGCCCCCACCGGCGCCCCGTTGTTCCGGAACACGCACTCCGAGATCCTGGGCGAGCCTCCTTCGCACAGGACCGCCCCTCCCGTGTCGACCGCATAGCCGTTCTCTATGGTGAAGCCGCTGATGAGGGACGTCGAGTCGACTCCGGAGCCGACGATGAAGGCCCTGCTCGCTCCCTCGCAGTCGATGACGGTCTGCTCGGGTCCCTCTGTGGCCACTATCGAGATGTTCTTGCCCTGCAGGTCCAGGTCGGTGTTGCCCGTGCCTCTGAAGGTGACGGTGGTCGTGCTGAGGAACGACAGCACCCAGACCTCGTCACCGTCGGACGCGGCGTCGATGCCTGCCTGGATCGTCGGGACCCCCCCCACGCCGTCGTAGTCGACGACCACGATCTCCGCGGCAGATGCGGCAGGAAGACACAGAACGGCCAGTCCGAGGATGAGTCTCACGACCCTCATCGCGTCTCTCTTGTCTCGGGTCTCGAAGGTGAGCGGCTACGACGAATCGTACCCCGTGCGCCGAATCGCGTCAAGTCCCCGACCCTGGTCCGCCGGTCTCGTGCCGGTGGGGCTCCACCCTCCACGCTGACCAGGCGCCACTGCGCTCTGGCCCGCGTCTGCCGGACCATGCTAGAATCCAACTTGAGTTGGCGTGGTCCACAACCGAACGCAGGGGGCACCCATGTCGCGCGCCCGACGTCGCATTCACATCCTTTTGCTCATCGTCGTCTTCGCGGCCGGCATCGCCTACGGGATGCTCGCGGAGAACAGGGGGCTTTTTCCCACGTCGCTGACCCGGAGCGCGCTACAGAGCTTCAGGGACGCGATCGGCGGCCAGCGGTCGCCGGTGGACGCCAGGGGGCGCTGGAGGGAGTCCCGCAGCGACGATGCAGGGGAACTGACGGAGGAGCAGCGGGCGGAGATGGAGCGGCTGGAGTCGATCGGCTATCTCACCGGATCCGCTCCGGTGCAGGAGGGTGAGAGCTACGGCGTAACGGTCCACGAGGAGTCGCTGGCGGAGCAGGGGCTCAATCTCATCGTCTCGGGACACGGGTGCCGTGCGGCGCTCGCGGAGATGGACGGGAGCGTCGTCCACGAGTGGCAGCTGGACTTCGAGTCGACCTACCCGCCGCGAGAGATCGACGAGGACGCCAACAGCGACGAGTACTGGCGCAGGGTCATGCTGCTGGACGACGGCGGCATCCTGTTCGTCAACGAGGGGCTCGGCGTCGCGCGGCTCGACAGGGACTCGAACCTCCTGTGGTCGATCCCCGGCGGGTTTCACCACGACATGGACGTGACGTACGACGGCGAGTTCTGCGTCCTCTACCGCGAGGCTCGCGTACTTCCACGCGTTAGCCGGAAGCACGCCGTTCTCGAGGACTTCATCGCCTTCGTCGACGACGAGGGGAACCTGCTGCGCAAGATCTCGATACTGGAGGCCTTCGAGAGGTCGAGCTACTCCGCCGTGCTCGACCACATGGAGCGTCACGGCGACTTCATGCACACGAACACGATCGAAGTGCTCGACGGCAGTCTGGCCGACCGCTCGCCCGCGTTCAGGAAGGGCAACCTGCTGATCTCGGTCCTGCGACTGAACACGATCGCGGTGGTGGACCCGGAGACGGAGAGCGTCGTCTGGTCGCTGTCAGGACGGTGGAGTCAGCAGCACCAGCCGACGGTCCTGCCGAACGGCCGGATGCTGCTCTTCAACAACAACCTGGAACCTGGGGTCTCTGAGGTCATCGAGTTCGACCCGTTCACTCAGGTCGTCGAGTGGCGCGTCCGTGGGACGGACGCCTTCCCGTTCTACAGCGAGACCTGCGGCTCGAACCAGCGCCTGCCCAACGGCAACACGCTCATCACCGAGTCGGACAACGGGCGGGCGTTCGAGCTGACGCCCGAGGGCGCCGTCGTGTGGGAGTACGTCAACCCGCATCGGGCCGGACCCGAGGGTCAGTTCGTGGCGACTCTGTTCGAGGTTGTGAGGATGCCGGAGGCCGACAGGCCAGGCTGGTTGGAGTAGCCCTGCGATTCGTCCAGGTCCGCCGCCCGGCGGGCCGTGGTCCGGCCCGGTGGGCCGCCGTCCACCGACGGGCTACCGCCTCGCCCCGCGTTCTCTACCGCTCCACTCCGCTCGTCAATCCCTCAACGATCCTCTGCTGGAAGAGCGCCACGAGCGCGAGCACCGGCAGCACGCTGACGATCGTCGCGGCGGCGATGGTCGCCCACGGCAGCTCGTGCAGCCCCGCGAACAGCGCGAGCGCCACCGGCACGGTACGCGACTCGGGCGTCGACGTCAGTATCAGTGCGAAGAGAAACTCGTTCCAGGCGAAGATGAAGATGAGCACGGCGGACGTGAAGACGCCCGGCGCCGCGAGCGGCAGGATGATGCGGAAGAACGCTCGCGCCGGCGTGCAACCGTCCACGAGCGCGGCGTCCTCGAGGCTCGTGGGCAGCGTCGAGAAGAAGTGCGTCAGTATCCAGATCGCCAGGGGCAGCGACAGCAGCGTGTAGGGGAGGACCAGCGACGGGTAGCGGTTGATGAGTCCGAGACGGGCCATCCCCACGTACAGCGGGCCTATCATCCCTATGGCGGGGAAGATCGCGATCCCCAGAAACAGCGCCATGATGGCGTTCCGGTAGCGGACCCTGAGCCGCGCAAGAGCGTAGGCGGCAGGGGCACCGAGCGCGAGCGTCAGCAGTGTCGTGAGGGACGCGACCACGAAGCTGTTACCGATGTTCCTCGGGAACTGGTTGACCTCGAAGACCCCCTGGAAGTTGTCCCAGACCGGCGGGTTGGGGTAGTAGTCGAGCGGCTTCTTGTAGAGCGCCGTGGGCGAAGACAGCGCGACGTTGAGGATCCAGTAGAGCGGGAACAGGCAGACGACAATGAGGAGTATTCTCATTACCCAGAGCCCAGCCGTTCCGCCTCTGAGCTTCGTCATCCGGCCTCCTCGGACACGCGCATGAACCTGATGAGCATCAGGCTAAGGGCGAAGATGATAGCGAAGAGCGCCACCGTCATCGTCGAGCCGTAGCCGAGGTCCGCGTAGCGGAACAGTACCCTGTAGATGTAGACCGACAGCGTCTCAGTGCCGGACGCGCCCCCCGTCAGCACCCAGACCAGGTCGAAGATGCGGAACGCGTCCATGGTCCTGAAGAGCACCGCGACGGCGATGAAGGGTTTGAGAAGAGGCAGCGTGATAGAACGGAAGACGGCCCAGCGCCCTGCTCCGTCAAGTGCGGCGGCCTCGTAGTACTGGTGCGGGATCGACTTGAGTCCGGCCAGCAGGATGATGGCGACGAAGGGCGTCGTTTTCCAGACGTCGGCCGCGATGACGGAGACCATTGCCAGCTTCGGTCCCAGCCAGACGATCGGCTCGCCCATCAGGCCGATGCGTTCGAGCACCGAGTTGACGAGCCCCACGCGGTCGTTGAGCAGCAGCGACCACATCGTCGCGGCGACGACGGTCGGGAGCGCCCACGGAACGATGAGCGACGAGTTCGTCGCCGTCCGCCAGCGGATGACCTTGTTGAGCAGCAGGGCCGCCGCGAGACCGAGGACCAGTTCGAGGCCTACCGAGACGACCGTGAAGTACGCGGTGTGCCACAGGTCTACCCAGAAGACGGCGTCGCCGAAGAGGCGCCCGTAGTTCTCGAGCCCGGCGAAGCCGCGCTCGTCCGGGAACTTCAGGTTGAACTCCGCGAACGAGAGCGCGAACTGGCTGAGCACCGGGAACGCGCCCATGACCGCCACGAACAGCAGGGCGGGCGCGAGCAGCCAGAAGGCGAGGCGCGCTCTGAGGCGTGCGTTCATGTTCCTCCCGATCCGCCGCGTCGTTCGCTACGAGCGCGACGCTGTCAGCGTGTCACCGACGGCGCGGCCCCGACTACTCCGACATGATCTCCGCGAGCCGCGACACAATCTCGCTCGCGGCGGTCTCTGCGTCCAGATTGCCTGTCAGAACCCTGTGGACGTTCTCCTGTATCGCGTCCGACATGCGCGGGTAGTGTGGTGAGCGTGGCCTGGTCCGCGTGTTCTGGAAGACCTCGAAGAAGCTCGCGAAGTGCGGGTTGGCCGCCAGAACGTCCGGGTCTGAGTACGTCGCCTCCCGCGTCGGAAGGTACCCGCCCTCGATCGCGCGGAGTTCGAGGGCCTTCTCGTCGGTGATGAAACGCAGGAAGTCCATAGCCTCGTCCGGATGCTTGCTGTAGGCAGAGAGCGCGATGTTCCAGCCGCCGATGGTCGAGTAGCTCGTCTCGCCCTCGGCGTGGGGGAGCGGCGCGATGCCGCCCGCGCCCTTGATCTTCGACTCCTCGCCCTCGACCATGCTCCAAACGTAGGGCCAGTTTCGCAGGAACAGCGCCTGACCCTCGGTGAAGAGCCGGCGCGAGTCCTCCTCCTTGTAGGTGAGCACCCCGTCCGGAGTGATGCCGTCCTCGATGAAGCCGGCCATCAGTTCGAGCGCCGCCTTGACCCCACGCTCCGCCTCCGCCGGACGCTCGAGAACGGTCTCCTCGTCGAGCGTGCCGCCCACACCCCAGAGGAACTCGAGGAAGTCGCAGACCAGCCCCTCGTAGCGCGCACCCTGCCACACGAAACCTTCGAGGCCCGCGGGCTCGGCCACTGTCCGACACGCCGCCCGGAACTCGTCCCAGGTCGCCGGAACGTCCAGACCGGCCTCGTCCAGCAGGTCCTTCCTGTAGTAGAGCACGCCCGCGTCGGTGAACCACGGCACGGCGTAGATGCCGCCGTCGTACGTCACGCTCTGAACGGGGCCATCGAGGAAGTCGCCGGTCTCAAAGAAACCCTCCGGCAGCTCGACGATCCAGCCGGCGCGCGCGAACTCGGCCGTCCAGATTACGTCGAGGCTATAAAGGTCGACGTCGGAGGAACGTGCCGAGAGATACGTTACGTACGAGTCGTGCTGTGTGTCTGTGTTTGCGGGCATCGCGTTGAACACGACCGTTACGCCCGGGTGAGCCTCGTTGTACTCGGCGACCAGCGCGTCCGTCGCGCCGGACGGGTCGTTGCCAGCGTCGAAGACTATCACGATCTCGCCCTCCTCCGACGACGAGCATCCGACGAGAGCGAGAGTGGCGAGGCAGATCACTGAGAGCGCGAGGGCGAGCTTCATTGTCGGTCCCTTCCGTGTGTGGAGTACAGTACGTAGTCAGTCTTGAACTCCAATCATGCTAAGGTGGGGCACGCCCCGTGTCAATCAGGGCGTTCGGTCCGTCTTCTTTCACGTGTCGGCGCGCCGTGCTATATTGGTGTCAACTGACCGACGCCTTGGCGCGCCGGGTGACAGTCTGACTATGGAGGATCAGACATGAACTGGAGCATACAGAGCGGCGCAGCGCCTGTGGGCAGGTTGACGCGCCCCCTCGCACTGGCGGCGCTGGCGCTTCTCCTCTCCGCGAACGGGTTCGCGGACCCCGCGTGGGGACAGGACGGCACGGGCCAGACCGGTTCCCCGTACAGCACATGGTCAGGTGCCCAGGACCCCCCGGGGCGCTGGCTGCCGCTTAGGGCACGACAGAAGCCGCCCGAGCTGACCGAGGAGCAGAAGGAGGAGATCCAGCGACTCGAGTCCATCGGCTACCTTGGCGGTCATCATCCTGCTCCGGACAACACCGGCGTGACCTTGTACGACTCGGAGCGGGCGCAGCCAGGACACAACCTCTACACGTCGGGGCACTTCCCGGGCGCGATCCTGATGGACATGGAGGGTAGGGTGCTCCACGTGTGGCAGTGCGAGTTCCTCGACGCCTTCCCTGGCCGGGAGGACATTCTCGAACTCGACCGTTCCAACCGCTGGCGCAACGTGCACCTGTTTGACAACGGCGACGTACTCGGCATCTACGAGGGGTTGGGGCTAGTCAAGCTCGACAGGGACTCGAACATTCTCTGGACCCACCAGGGCAACCAGCACCACGACCTCAAGGTCGCGGACGACGGCCGCATCTTCGTGCTGAGCCGAGAGGCGAACATCGTGCGGTGGCTCAACAAGTCGGACCCCATCCTCGAGGATTTCCTGACGATCATGGACGCTGATGGGAACGTGCTGCGCAGGTTCTCGTTGCTCAACGCCCTCAAGAAGTCGCGGTTCTCGAACGTGGTCAAGGCGTCGGGCATGGACAAGCGCGGCGACATCTTCCATACGAACGCCGTCGAGATCCTGGACGGCAGCCTGGCCGATAGGATCCCCGCCTTCAAGGCGGGCAACGTCCTCACCTCGTTCCGCAACATAGACACGATAGCGGTCGTCGACATGGAGCTCGAGGAGGTCGTCTGGATGCAGTTCGGCCTGTGGCTCGCCCAGCACGACCCGACGCCGCTGCCGAACGGCAACCTGCTGGTCTTCGACAACAGGGGACACCACGGACAGTCCAAGGTCGTGGAGTACGACCCGACCAGCATGGACGTTGCCTGGCTCTACGCCGGCGACCGCGACAACGTCTTTTTCTCGGGCGCCGGAGGCGCCAACCAGCGACTGGCCAACGGCAACACGCTCATCACGGAAACGGACTACGGCCGCGCGTTCGAGGTGACCCCCTCGGGCGAGATAGTGTGGGAGTACCTCAACCCGGCTCGCGCCGGGGAGAATGGCGGACTCATCGCCTCGATATTCGAGATGAGGCGCCTTCCGGAAGACCACCCTCTCGACTGGCTGGAGTCGGAGTAGCCGATGGTAACGGTGCGTCTGCTGGCCGCCACGCTCGCACTCGTCCTCCTGTGCGTTCTTCTCGGGTGCACCACCACGGTCGACGGAGAGGGCGCCGAGGGCGAGCGTGGAGCGGCCGACGAGCGCGCCCCGGTGGCAGGCCCCGAAGGCGGGGCGCCGGAGGGACGGTGGCGGCCCGCTACCTCAGACAGCCTGCCCTTTGCCGGGAAGCTGTCGGAGGAACAGCTCGCGGAGGTCGAGCGGCTTAGGTCTATCGGATACATGGCTGGGTCGCGTCCAGCGGGCTATGAGAAGGGCGTCGTCGCGCACGACCGATCGCGCGCCTGCCCGGGCCTCAACCTCTACACGTCGGGTCACTTCCCTGGGGCCGTTCTCATGGACATGGACGGCAGCGTGTTGCACCTGTGGGAGCGGAGCTTCCGGGACGTATGGCCGGACGACGCGAAAGGCGCAGGCTCCGAGGGCGCGGGCTACTGGCGCCACGTGCACCTCTTCCCGAACGGGGACGTCCTCGCGATCTTCGAGGGACTCGGCCTGGTCAAGCTGGACAGGGACTCGAGAGTGCTTTGGAGTCACGCTGGGGGAGAGCACCACGACCTCAAGGTTTACGAGACCGGCCACATCTTCGTTCTGACGCGCGAGATCGTTCTGGACCCCCGGGTCAGTTCGGAGCACCCAATTCTCGAGGACAGCGTGACCGTGCTGGACTCTGACGGGCGGGAGGTCACGAGCGTGTCTGTGCTGAGCGCTATGGGGAACTCGGAGTACCTCCACCTGCTCGCGGGCATGAAGGCCGGGGGCGACGTCTTTCACACGAACGCGATAGAGATCCTCGACGGCAGCCTCGCGGACGTGGCGCCCGGCCTGGCCGAGGGCAACGTCCTGCTCTCGCTCAGGAAGCTCAGCCTGCTCATCGCAGTCAATCTCAGGACGGGGCTGGCGGAGTGGGCGCTAGAGGGGAGCTGGAGGAAACAGCACGACCCTTCGGTGCTCGCGAATGGGAACGTGCTCCTCTTCGACAACAATGGCGGGGAGAACGGCGCTTCCCGGGTCATCGAGATCAACCCGGCTTCGGGCGACGTGGAATGGAGCTACGACGGGGAGCCGTCGAACATTCTCTACTCGCAAATGTGCGGCGCGGCAACGCGGCTGGCCAACGGCAACACGCTGGCGACCGAGTCGGACGCGGGTCGCGCGGTCGAGGTCACGCCCGATGGCGAGATCGTCTGGGATTACAGGAATCCGGAACGCGCGGGGGAGGACGGGGAGTTCGTTGCGACCCTTTTCGAGGTGACGCGTCTGCCGGGGGACTTTCCGCTCGGCTGGCTCACGCGCTAGCGCGAATGACAACTCAAGGAGTTTCGAAAGGCAGGTCAGATGTATCCGGGACAGCGATGGACGCCCGAGCGAATCACGAGAGGCACGTCGAACCTAACCCGTGTAGTCCTGCTGGCGATGCTCGCGGCCGCCGCCGCGGCGATGTGTTCGGGAGCGCTGGCGGCCGACGACCAGAAGAAGTTCGCCAACGACCCCAGGGCCAACGTGAGGGACGTGGGGCCCGCGGGCAGGTGGCACATGGTCAGGGACGCTACGGCCGGACGGATGAACGACAAGCAACGGGCGGAGATACGGAGGCTCGAGTCCCTCGGGTACCTCTCTGGGTCTACGCCCATGCCGGACGATACGGGGATCGTCTACATCGAACCTGACCGAGTGTCTCCCGGGCTCAACTTCTTCACCTCCGGGCACTTCGCCGGAGCTGTTCTGATGGACCAGTACGGGGAAGTGCTGCACGAGTGGGAGTACGACTTCCTGTCGGCCTGGCCCGACCGGGAGGAGGATGCGGATGCGGACGGCTCGGAGTACTGGCGGTGGGCGTACCTGTTCGAGAACGGCGACGTCCTTGCGATATTCGAGGGCCTTGGACTGATCAAGGTCGACAAGGACTCCAGACTCTTGTGGGCGCACGACGGTGGAGAGCACCACGATCTGGAGGTGATGGAGGACGGCACGATCTACGCGTTGACGCGCAAGGCCCACGTCGTTCGCGAGATCGCCAGGCTGCCGATCCTCGAGGATTTCGTCACGATACTCGACCCCCAGGGGAACGTCATAAGGGAGGTGTCGATCCTCGCGGCGTTCGCGAACTCTGCGTTCGCGCCGGCCCCCGAGGCGAGGAACCGTCCCGCAAGGGGAGACCTCTTCCACACGAACGCGATCGAGGTCCTCGACGGGAGTCTTGCCAACCGCATACCGGCGTTCAGTCGAGGGAACGTGCTCCTCTCCATGCGACAGCTTTCGTCCATCGCTGTGCTCGACATGAGCACGGAGCAGATCGTGTGGGTGTCGTCCGGGATGTGGCTGGAACAGCACGATCCGAAGGTGCTCGACAACGGGAACATCATGCTGTTCGACAACAAGGGGGACGACGGGAAGTCGAAGATCGTCGAGTTCGATCCCGTGACGCTGGAGCTCGAGTGGGCCTATCGGGGCACACACGAGTGCGTCTTCTTCACGATGATGTGCGGTGCCAGCCATCGCCTGCCCAACGGCAACACCATCATCAGCGAGTCGGACTACGGTCGGGCCTTCGAAGTGACGCCCTCTGGTGAGATCGTCTGGGAGTTCCTGAACCCTAACAGGGCGGGAGAGAGCGGAGACCTCATCGCGACTCTATTCGACGTCCAGCGGCTCCCGCCCGACTTCCCGACCGACTGGCTCGACCGACGCTGACTTCCCGACCGGCCGG